>WNFV01002303.1_pt1 | contig 31499 bp, 27 predicted proteins | sample 5400101 | NCBI WGS metagenome assembly WNFV01 (sample SAMN13153361, study PRJNA577476) | soil metagenome | isolation source: 115 cm soil or saprolite under grassland replicate 1 | place: USA:California | collected 2016-06-15 | reverse complement strand
CCCTCGACGTCGAGCAGATGGAAGTCGAGACGCTTGCGGCTGAGATCCAAACCGGCGTACAACATCGAACTCGGGCCTCCTCTCGATAGCTCCAGACGACAAGCCGGAGCCTGTCACTGGAGGAGGCCCTTCTTCATGGTAGTCCTTACCATGGGAGCGTCACGCGAGTGCACGCGCGATCACCCGCGACGCACTTTCCCCCGCAAATTGCCTTATTTCGGCCGACCTGCATGCGTCGCGAGACGGTCGTGCGTGTCGTTTCTGATGTGTCCGTTTCGTGTCCGCCGTTAGTTGCTGACTTCGGCAACGGTGCGGCGTCATGCGCTGGGTGAGAGTTACAGGGCAGCGGTCTCGGCGGGTCCGAGCAGCGCCTCGGCCTCGGCGAGCGCGGGCTTGTAGCCCAGCGACGCGAAGAGAGCGCACGCCTCCCGCACCGGCACCTCCGCCTCGGGGCTGCCGAGCGACGCCAGGCTGCGGCCTTGGCCGAGCAGGGCGTGGGCGCGCTCGGGGACGTTCCCGAACTCGCGCCAGTGCTCGGCCGCCTCGGAATAGAGGCCCGCGGCTTCGGCGCGGTCGCCGGCGGCTTCGGCGAGCTGGGCGCGACAGGCGCGGAGCGCATGCTCGAAGAGCGGCGTGCGTGGTTGGACACCGTCCGCGAGCCGGGCGGCGAGCTCGGGCTCCCCGAGCGTGAGCGCGGCGCGCACGAGCGTCGGCAGCACCGAGGCGTAGTAGGGGTCGACCTGGATCCCGGCAACGTGCCCGAGCTCGGCCAGCAGCACCTTGGCCTCCTGCGTTCGACTTTCGGCGAGCAGCAGCTGCGCGGCGGCGGCGAACGCCACAGCGCAGTCCTGCGGCTCGCCGCCCTCGCGCGCCCGCGCGACGAGCTCGTCTGCGGCCGGTGCGTGCGCGTGCTCACCCCGCTCGGCAAGCAGGCGTAGCTGCAGGGAGCGCGGCTCGATGAAGAGGATGTGATCGGCCGCCTGCAAGCGCTCGGCCAGCGGCTCCGCCTCGGCCAGCGCCTGCTCGGCCAGGCCGCTCTCGGCGAGGAAGGTCAGGCTCTGGGCGGCGATCGCGAGTGCGAACTCGGCGATCCCGCGCCGCTCGCAGAAGTCGATCCCCTCCTGGGAGGCCGCGAGCGCCGCCTGCGGGCCCTCGTACTGCCACGTGACGAGCGCGAGGTTGTTGTGCAGGATGGCGGCGGCGCGCCCATGGCCCTGCTCGACGGCGAACGCGAGCGCCCGGCGCATGTCCTCGAGCCCCTGCCGCTCCCCGAAGAAGCAGCGGGCGGCGCCGCGGACGCCGAGCGCGCGCGCGGGCTCGGGGAGCCCGAGCTCCGCGGCGAGGGCGAGCGCCCGCTCGGCGGCCGCGATCGCCTCCGGGTAGGCGGCGCCGACCATACGCGTCGCGGCCAGCTCGGCGTGGGCGGCGACGAGCTCGGGCCCGGGGGGCTGCGCCCCGAGCAGCGCCAGCGCCTCGGTGAGCACCTCCTCCCGGCGCGGGTCGCCCAGATTGGCGAGCACGGGCGCGAGCGCGGTCAGAACGCGACCGGCCGCGACGTCCTCGCCCTGCTCCCGGTACAGGGCGAGCGCCTCCTCGAGCGCTTCCTTCACCTCCTGCAGCCGGCCCTGCTGTTGCGCCGGCTGCGCCCAGCGCTCGAGCAGCCTCGCTCGCTCCGGGTGCCCGGCGGGGGCGAGCGCGAGCGCTCGCGCCAGGCTCGCCTCCGCCCGCTCGACCTCGAGCGCGAGCGCCCGCTCGCCGGCGAGGGCGAGGTAGCGGATTGCGCCTTCCTCGAGCTCCTCCGTCGCGCCTCCCTGGCTCGCGGCGCGGTGAAGCTCGAGCGCCGTCAGGTAGTGGTGGGCGAGTACGTCTGCCAGGTCCTCTGCCCGCTCGCCCGTCTTGCGCTCGAGCCAGGCGGCGGCCGCGCGGTGGCGCGCGGCGCGGCCCACCCGGGGGATCTGCGCGTAGCAGACGTCTCCGACCAGCAGGTGCCAGAAGCCGTACTCGGCCTCCCCCTCCATCGAGCTCGTGCGGGCGGGGCGCACGAGCTCCTTGCGCGAGAGCTCGTGCAGAGCGTTCTCGATCTCGCGCGGCTCGCGCGCGCCCATCTCGACCAGTGCGCCGGCCCAGAACACCTTGCCCACGACGGAGGCGTCCTGGAGCAGGCTTTTCCGCTCGGGCGAGAGCGTGTCCAGTCGGGCAGCAATCAGCGCCTGCACCGAGTCGGGCACCTCCGTCACGTCTCCGACTGCACCGCGGTCTGCGAGCAGACGCACGAACTCCTCCGCGTACAGCGGGTTGCCACCTGCCCGCTCGAGCAGCGCTTGCTGGGTCTCCGCCGGCAAGACCGCCCGCTCGAGCAACGTCGCGATCAGGCGCGCCGTCTCCTCGTCCGTGAGCGGGGCGAGGTTGATCGTGGTCGCGTTTCGCAGCCCCGCCGCCCAGGCCGGCTGCTGCTCGTGGAGCTCGGGGCGGGCGGTGCAGAGGAGGAGCAGCGGCACCCCCTGCGCCCAATCGGCCAGGTGCTCGAGGAAGGAGAGCAGCGCCTCGTCCGCCCAGTGCAGGTCCTCGAAGACGAGGATCGTCTCCCGCCCCTCCGCCCAGGACTCGAGGCAGCGGCGCCAGGCGGTAAAGGACTCCTCCTGCGAGGCGGGCTCCCCGCCCGCGCCGACGAGCGGAGCCAGACGGGCCTTGAGCCAGGCGACGTCGGGATCGTCTCCGGGGAGCGCCCGCGCGAGCTTCGCCTCCGCCTCTTCCGGCGAGTCCGAGTCGAGGATCCCGCACTCGGCCTTCACGATCTCGCCGAGGGCCCAGAAGGCGATTCCCTCCCCGTAGGGCAGGCAGCGTCCCTGGCGCCAGCGCACGAGACCCGGCCGCTCCTCGATGTAGCCCAAGAGCTCTGCGCAGAGGCGGCTCTTGCCCACACCCGGCTCGCCCACGATAGTCACGAGCTGGCAGGAGCGCTGCTGGGCCGAGCGCTCGAAGGTGCCGATCAGGAGCGGCTTCTCGAGCTCGCGCCCGACGAGCGGGGTCGCGTGCGTGCGGGTCACATCGGTGCCGAAGCGGGCGCGAGCGGCGAGCGGGCGGAAGAGCGAGAGCAGCTCCGCCTTGCCCTTGACGGCGACCGGCTCGAGCTGCTCGTAGTCGAACACTCGCTCCGTCTGCCTGAAGGTCTGCTCCGAGCAGGCGATCCCGTTCACCGGCGCTGCCCCTTGCAGGCGGGAGGCGGTGTTGACGACGTCGCCCGTGACGATGCCCTCGCCCTCTTCGGGGCGCGCACCGAGGGCCACCACCGCTTCGCCCGTGTTGATGCCGATGCGCACCTGCAGCGAGAGCGTCGGGTCGTGCTCGTTCAGCTCGTCGATCGCCTCCAGGATGCGAAGGCCGGCGCGGACGGCGCGCTCGGCGTCGTCCTCGTGCGCCACGGGTGCGCCGAAGACCGCCATGACCGCGTCCCCGATGAACTTCTCCACGGTGCCGCCGTAGCGCTCGATCTCCTGCCGCAGGCGGGCGTGGTAGGGACGAATGCGGGAGCGAACGTCCTCGGGGTCTACGGCTTCGGAGGCGGCTGTGAAGCCGACGAGGTCACAGAAAAGGACGGTTACAACCTTGCGCTCCTCGTGGATTGAGGCTGCGGGCTGCTCGGTCAGAGGCGCCGTGCAGAAGCCGCAGAACTGGAAGCCGTTCGGGTTCTCCTTGCCGCAGGCGGGGCAGGTGAGCACATCCCGAGTCTAGGGCGCCGCCCAACTGCGCGAAAGAAGGGCCGGGAAGGCGTCACGTAAACGCACGGGAGCGACAGGACTCAAGGCTGCGGCCTCCACGTGACAGGCCGGCGCTCATGAACGTCAGGAGTTTGATCCCGATGACCCCAGAAAGATATGAGCAGACCCTACGAGGGATGGTAGTGGCAACAGCGGCGCTTGCCGTCATGCTCGCCACGGCGGCGGTCGCACTCGCGGACAGCCCGCACTTCCTGAGGGCGAGTGCGACAATCAACAACAGCGGCCAGTTGGTGTGCACCTTCAAGGAGGCGGGACTCGGCACTACCTTGACGACAGCCAACGTCTCGTGCTCGGCTGATGCGACCGCCACATATCAGTGCTGGAACAAGGGCGGCAACCATCCGCAGGCCGGCAACAAGGAGACCGTCGGCGGCCCCGTCTCCAACGACGGCACGTTCCCCGTCAGAAACGGCTCCGTGAGCGGGTCGATCACCGTCAGCCCGCCAGGGCCGGGCGACTTCAGCTGCCCCGGCGGACAGTCGCTGTTCCTGGAGGATGTGAGCTATGGGCTCGCGTGTCGACCAGGTCTAGCGCAATGTCCGGGCCGGCGTCAGGGAACAGCCGCGTGCCCTGGCCGAGGACCACGGGGACGATGAGCAGGATGATCTCGTCGACGAGGTCGTTCTCGAGCAGCCATCGGATCAGGGCACCGCTGCCGTGCACCTGCAGCTCACCCGCCGGCTTGGCTTTCAGCTCGCCGATAGCAGCCGCGAGGTCACCGGAGAGAACGGTCGTGTCCGCCCATTGCGGGTCGGTGAGCGTGTTCGATGCGACGTACTTGGGCGTCTCATTCAACGCCACGCCGATGGGGTGGGCGCGCATCTCTTCGATTGCTCCCCAGTAGCCGGCGAAGAGCTCGTAGGTTTTCCGGCCGAACAGGAACGCGTCGGCGCGCTGGTAGGTCTGGGTGATGAACGTGAAGCTCTCGTTGTCGAACACCCCCATGGCCCAACCGCCGCGCTCGAATCCGCTCCTGCGGTCCTCATCCGTCGCGCCGCCGTTTCCCTGCATCACTCCATCGACGGTGACTTGCGTCATGGTCGTCAGTTTCATGGGTTCGTCCTTTCTCTCGTGGTGGTCTTTCTCGATTGACCGCACCGAGGCGCGGATCTCATCGGTCGAGCGTGGCTCCGTGTGCAAGTTCACTCTGCCTCCTTCCCGAACACGGGCCGCACGTCGGCGATGTCGTACTCCTGAACGGACACGGTGAGCATTGAGGAGCCAGAGAAGTGACCCCCTCCATAACACGGAAGGGATCGACCCTTACCACGCTCCGATCGGCAACTGGTCGCAATCGGTGGCAACGGTTTTGGCTTATTTCTGCCGTTTCTGACGCCTCCCCATTTGCCACCGGTTGCGAGCAGTTGCACCGCTTGGCTCCATTAATGCTCCACCACAGGGAGCGTGACTCGAACTAATTCCGTGAGCGGCGGCCTCGCCCCAGCGAGGTTGGCCCGATTGCCCGCCGGACTGCGGGCAGGAGGCGCAAATGGTGCCTAACCGGTGGATGCTGTCGCGGCGAAGAGGTCGTGCTCCCGCTCCAGTCCCTTGAGGCGGTGCCGTCCCCGCGGCTCGAATGCCAGTCCGGCAGCGCCCTCGGCAAGATCCCGCGTGGTGCCCGACACGAGCACCTCGCCTGGGCGCGCCTCGCCCAAGATGCGAGCAGCCGCGTGGACCGCCACACCGCGGACGTGTTCTGCGGTCAGTGCCACCTCGCCGCTGTGAATCCCGACGCGGATCGGGACCCGGATGGCCGCCAGCGCTTCAACCAGCGCCAGTCCGCCCCGGATCGCGCGCTCAGCGCCGTCGAACGCGATCAGAAACGAGTCCCCGGCGGTTTCTACCTCGCGGCCGCCGTAGCGGACCAGCACGGTGCGGACGACATCGTCGTGCATGGCCACCGTCTGTTTCCAGGCCGCATCGCCGGCCTTACGCGCCTGTTCCGTGGAACCGACCATGTCGGTGAACAGAATGGTGGCCATCACGCGCGCGCTCTCGCCCGGCCGCACGTCGAATCCGGCACCGCCGGCCCAGTCGACCATCACGAGCTCTTCGTCGCCCTCCACCCAGGTGAGATGCCCGGGTGGCAGGTCGAACACCTGGTTTGGCCCGATGACGACCTCCTCGCCCTCGTCGGTCCGGACACCCATCCGGCCACTGAGAACAACGCCCCGGTGATAGAGCTCGCACGAGGCGGTGCCGACTTGGGGCTGCGCGTGTGCCTCCCAGCTCCAGCCCGGCTGCAGGACATGGTGGCTGACCACCGTTCCGGCCAGACGCACCTGGTAGGTCGCGCCCAGCGGATATGTCACCACCGCCTCGGGCTCACCCAGGTCGCGGATCTCCACCCGGCTCACGGTGATCCTCCGCCCGGGAACTCTTGGCGCAGTCGGAGAGATCTTCCGCCAGCTCTTCGCAGCCTGCCAGCACGCGCAGAGCGCATACGGCTCGCAGCGAGGTCGACGACTTCGGTGTGTCGCGCCCCAGCCGCATCGCCGGCTCGGAAGGTCCAGCCGTCATCGAGATTCCGCCCGGCCGCTAGCGTCACTCGCTCATGATGACATGGGCCAAGTTCTGGACCTGAAAAGCTCCATGAACGGCTCCATACCGACCGCGCCTGGAGCTCGCCTGCGCGGTTCCAGGTGAACGACTTCGACGGAGTTACTCGGAAGTCAGAGAGCGAGAGGAGGAGGCGAACGTGGCTGAGCGCATGATCAAGGCGAGCGGCGTCGAGCTCTGTACGGAGCCCGTGGCGTGCACAAATTCGATCTCCCTGCAAAATCAACCAGATTTAGGACGCGGACGAGTTTGTGCACCCCACGCCCAGCAGGCGCGCAACCTGCTGATGGATCTCGACGAGCGTGGCCAGCGGCCGCGGTTCCTGATCCACGATCGCGACACGAAGTTCAGCCGCGCCTTCGACGGCATCTTCCAGAGCGAAGACATCGGGGTCATCCGCACACCGATCCGCGCGCCGAACGCGAACGCCTACGCGGAACGCTGGGTCGGCAGCGTGCGTAGGGAGTGCCTCGATCGGCTCCTGATCTTCGGTCGCCGCCAACTCGAGCATGTCCTCCGCGTCTACGTCCGCCACTTCAACCAGCAGCGGCCACACCGAGGTCTCGAGCTCCGACCACCAGATAGCCGCCGCGGACTCGATCCTCCAGCCGCGGCCATGGCTCGCACGCCTCAAGTCCGGCGGCGCGACCTTCTCGGTGGGCTACTCAATGAGTACGAACTCGCAGCGTGATCGGGTTTGTGCACCCCACGGGTAGGAGAGTCCAGGTTGTTGAGGACTTGTTGCGGTTTCGGGCGCGATTGATCCCGTTTTGGGCAAGATCCCCCGACGCTCGCGGCCGTCCCTTAAGGCCCGCTTAATCTCCCTTGCTTCATGGCGCAAAATGCTTGCAGCAGACCACCCGCAGTTGCGGCTCGGGAGAGTGTTGGGCGAAATCGAACCCGCTGCCAAGCGGGAGGTCAGCGGATTCCTTGCCCTCCGTTGGCAAGAGATGTGCACGTCGACATCGAGGGGCATAGCAGCCGCCTCTGCGTCGGGCGCTCCGAGTTTCGGCTTCGGGCCTGAGCGGGAAGAGCAAGATTCGGCCGGGGCGGCGCGCGGCGGGACTGCGGCTTCCGGCCGGCATTTCTCCCCGGGGAGACGGGGGTCGAATCGAGTTAGGTGATGGTCGCCTAGCGTGCGGACAAACGAACGGCATCCTGGTCGCGCGCTGTCTGGCTGGCCTCGTGCTCCGCGATCTCGCGCTCGATCACCGTCAGGGTCGCCATCTTCGCCGGCCCGTCGAGCCACGCCTCGACCTCTTCGCGGCGCCGGAGGAGCGTGGCCAGGGCCGAGGCGTTGTCGTTCTCGGCACGCACAGCCATTCTTTGCCCTACCCGATCGAACGGGGAGTCGAAACGCGGCTAGTCCTTCGAGGGGCGCGTCGCAGCAGCGCCCCCGTTACGGTCCCCTAGCCGGGACAGCGGGAGCCGCGGTTTGGCGAAAGGCCGCAATCCTCCCCCGGCCGCGGCTCCCCTCTCTACAGAGGCCCGTCGGGCCGCGTTCTTGCGTCCCGTCCTCGTCGTCTACCACCCCGTCCGGGCGCACTCCTCGCAGACCGTCCCGAGCTGACCGATTCAGCGCAGGAGCCCGCTCCGCCGGGGCGCGATGCCGGTGTCTTGCAGACGGGACCGGTCTGGCGAGGCCGATCCGCCTCATGGCCGTCTTTCTTGACCGGGTGGGAAACAGAGGGGGGCACTATGGCCCGTGCCCCCCTCTCGTCCCTGGTGCCTAGCAGGCGAGCGGTACGGTGCCGCTCAGCCCGTCCGGGTCACTGGCGGTGCAGGTGAAGAGCAGGTCGCCACCCTGCGTGATCGTCATCGTGATGTCCGTCGTGGTGAGGACGGGGTTCACTCCCGTCCAGTTCGGGTTCGGACAGCCAGCCGCCGCCCCCGACACCGTCTCCGGCGCCGTCAAGACGGCGGGATTAGTCGTGAAGCTCACGTTGCCGTTCTTGATCTGGTCGGCCGGGATGATCGTCGGCGCCGTGACCGGACCGACTAGGACCCTGTTCTGGCCCGGCGCGGTGTTACCGCCCTGGTTCTGGCACTGGTAGACGGCGGAGCCGCTTACCGTCACGTCGATTTCGAGCGTCTCCATGCCGAGCCCGGCGAGCGACGCCGAACACGTCGTCGACGATGTGTTTGTGTCCGTCGAGACTATGCAGACGGGCGAGCCGCCGTGCCTGAAGTGCGGGTTGGCCGCCATCGCCGATGAGGCGGTGATGCCAAACCCGGTCAGTACCACGGTTAAGCAAATGAGTAATCGCCGCATCTCTCACCTCGTTTGGTTGGTCGTCTTCAAAGAGCGACCCCCGCCGTCCCGTCGCGAGGGGCAAAGCTTCCTCTCCCCGGCTACTCGCCTCCTTTCGGCGCAGAACTCCAGCGCCATGGGACCTACCCCGGGCCGCATCGGGTCAAACAAGTGGTTGAAACAGGCCCTGCTGACCGCCTAACTACGGATTGCCCGGACTCAACGCGGGGCCGCTTGCCGTGCGCGATAGGGGGGCACGTGGCAAGCGGTCGACCACGGACTCCCGGCTACGAAAGCGGGTGCCGTCCGCGACGGCGTCTCGTGACCGCCTTCCAGGCACACTCGCTGCACTCGGCAAGCGACTAACCTGAAGAGGGAGGCCGGTCGCCCCTCCACGGTCGCCAGGGGGCCGCAGCCCTGGGGCTGGAAGCCGGGCTCCGGTCTCCCTTTTGCGAGGCCATCCGCCCGTTTACGTGCGGGATATGCCCCGTGCCCTCGACCCGCAGAAGCGAACTGACGCTCGGCGGCTCCGGACGCAGGGCAAATCGCTGACCGAGATCACGTCCGAACTGGGCATCAGCTACGGCAGCGCCCATCGCTTCACGAAGGGCGTCTGCCCGGAGAAAAAGCGCTCGCCTGAAGTACGGGGGACGTGCCAAAGCCTAGAGAGTGACCCCGGTTGTTGGTCGGCCGGTCGCTTTCTCGATGGAGAGCGACGCGAGCTCTTGTCGCCCTTCTCGCAAGGGCAACATCAAGGTGGCCGTTACCAGTCGGGTCAACTGACCGCCGAGTCGCGTAGCGAACCGGAGCTAATTTGAGCGCCGCTTACAGCACGCGCCGTGTCCGACGTAGGATCTAGCCCATCGAGGAGTACGGGCCCTCGACCTACGGCGACCGCTTCGCCGAGATCTACGACGAGTGGGTGGAGCAGCGTGCCCTCAACACTGACGCGGCCGTCGCCTTCCTCGCCGAGCTTGCTGGCGCAGGACCCGCGCTCGAACTCGCGATTGGAACAGGGCGCATCGCGCTGCCGCTCGTCGAGCGCGGCATCGAGATCCACGGGATCGACGCCTCGAAAGCGATGGTCGCGCGGCTGCGCATGAAACCGGGCGGGGACGGGATCCCGGTCACAATCGGCGACTTCGCCGACGTCCCGATCGAACGTCGCTACCCACTCGTTTACATCATCTTCAATACGCTTTTTGCGCTTCAGACGCAGGAAGCGCAGATCCGTTGCTTTCGCAACGTCGCCGCGCACTTGGCCGAGGGCGGTGTCTTCGTCGTGGAGGCGTTCGTCCCCGACCTGAGCCGCTTCGATCGCGAGCAGCGCGCCGAGACGGAACGCGTCGGGCTCGACGCGGTATGGCTCGACGTCGCGCGCCACTACCCGGCCGAGCAGCGAGTGGACTCCCAGCACGTCCGCCTAAGCGAGCAGGGGATTCGCTTCTATCCGGTTCAGATCCGCTACGCCTACCCGCCCGAGCTCGACTTGATGGCACGGCTTGCCGGTCTTCAGCTTCGCGCCCGCTTCGGGGGATGGAGGCATGAGCCCTTCACGGCGGAAAGCGGCATGCACGTTTCGCTGTACGAGCGCGCTGAATGAATTGATGCTCTCCAGCAAAGGAGTCGGCACCGCGTCGCCTTTTCAACAAAGGGCGACGCTCGAGAGCCGGCGGCGCATGGGGCGGCGACGACTGAGCTCGAGTCGGAGGGAACGCATGCAGCCCGCTCCCCCCGCGCCAGCCGAACGCCGGAGCCTGATTGGTGGGCCGCCTACTCCGGGGAGGGTGCCCAGTCGGCGAGGAAGCCCTCCACCTCGAGGCTTCGCACGGACTCACCGTCCTTGCGCGTGGTGTAGAGCATCCCATCCCTGCTGAACACGAGCCATTCTCCGTCGGGGGACCAATCGGGCGCCATGTCGTCGTGGCCGCGTGTCAGCTGCCGCTGGCCGGACCCGTCCGCCGCCATGACCCAGATCGTCCCGTGGCCTTCAAAGCCACGGGTGTAGGCGATCTCCCGGCCGTCGGGTGACCAGGCGGGAAGTCACTCCGGGTCCGTATCGCTCGTCAGCTGCTGCTCGTGCGACCCGTCCCCGTCGGCAACCCAGATGTCGGAGAGGGGGAGGCCTCGCCCGAACGCGATCTGCTGGCTGTCGGGAGACCACGCCGGGTACTTGTCCACGCCGTCGGTCAGCCGGCGGAGCTCCGATCCGTCCGGGCTCATCGCCCACAAGGCCAGCTGCCCGGATCGCTCGGAGGCAAAGACGATCCTCTGTCCGTCGGGAGACCAGGCGGGAGACCAGTCGTTCGCCGACTCGCGTGTGAGGTTGCGGGCGCGCGAGCCGTCCGCGTTGATCAGGTAGATCTCGTCGTTTCGATTCACCCCGGCGCGGGAGTCACGAACGAGCCGTGAGGTGGTAGGCGACCAGCTGGGATCGAACTGCCCCCCGCGGATCGAGGTCACCCGGCGGATGCGCCCGTCGGGCAGGGAGATGATGAAGATGTCGTCCCCCACCCCGTGCGAGAAGGCGATCAGGCCCTCCGGCCTCGCCTCCCCACCACAGGAGGCACCCGCGAGGCTAAGGAGGACGGTGAGCGCGACCACTACGCTGCATCGACGCAGAACTTGTGCCCGCTCGACTTCCTCCATGGGAAGGTGATCATGCACCCGGCGCGGCCGACAAGGTGATCGGCAACGCGCTCAGTGAGCGAATCCGGAACCGCGCGTGCCGCAAGAACAAGAACAAAACTACGCCCACGGCTGGGCTTGCTTGCCCCGCACGAAACGATGCGACACACGTCGCAGGGCCGAAAATGGGTCCGCGCCACCCCGCAACCGGCTTGCCATGTCGCGTTCAGTAGCGACAAATCTCCTCTAGGACGAGGAGATGAGCACGATGCCACCCTCGCCTTCGTCCGAGGCGACAGTGGAACCGGCCCCACGTCTATACAAAAACATCACGCAGCGGCAGAGGCAACCGGACACCCGCGCGTGCTCGGCATCAAGGAGGAAGTCGTTCTGACGAGCTGTTCGACTTCCTCTCCCGCCGTCTCTTCGGACCCGGCAGGCTCGATCTCCTCCGCGACGACCTCGCCCGCACCTCCGCGGGTGGCTGGCACGAGCACGAACAAGAGGTCGCGCGGCGACGACGAGAGCTGGCCGATCTCGACCGCTCGCTCTACCGCCAAGCCCTCCGCCTCGAGGAGCGCGACGATCCCGCCCATCCCGTCGTCGCACTCGCGAAGCGACGTATCGTCGAACTGACGGCCGAGCGCGACCGGCTTGGGCGCGACCTCTCCTCACTCGAAGCACAGCCGCCGACCGACGTCCACCCGACGCCGTCGAGGCCATGCTCGCGTCCGTGCCCGATCTCAGCGACGCGCTCGCAGACTACGGGCCATCAAGACTTTGACGTCGAGGTGACCTACAACAAGCACGCGAGGAAGCTCCAGCCGCGGCACCGCTCGCGCTTCGACACATCCCCAGAAATAGCGCGACCGCCTCGCGGGCGGTCGCACAATTGTGACATAGCGGGGGCCCGATATGGACCCATTAGCGACCGCTCGATGCGGGTTGAATCGCACGTCCCATGGCCGGTTTAGGCGGAGTCTCCGGGTCGACCTCGACATGGGCGTCGCAGGGTCGAGTTCAGACACCAAACGCGCCATCGCCGCTGGCGGGCGGCCGCGGCGCGTGGTTGGCGCTTCGGCTGGCTGCAGCGCGTCAAGCGGCGTCGGTCTCGGGTAGTTCGAGCATCGCGGTCGCTGACGCGATGAAGGCTTTGGACGGCGCGGCTCACGCACATGACAGTCCCGAGGCGGCTCGTCAAACCACAAGTCACCGCATCCCTTCCGCTCCCGTTCGATCCGCAGAAAACGGAGGAAGCGCCGGAATCGGCTGTCGCGGCACCCAGGCACGCGCCCAGGTTAGCGCGGTAGTGCGGCGAGCAGCATCGGCTCGGGTCGTGTCTGACTAAGACGCACGAGCATCGTCAGATCAGGCGGGGAGCGCCGTGTCGCGCTTCCACCAGAACGCGACTTACGACAAGACCGGGCTGGTCTCCCGGCTCGCCGTAGGCGGGGTCGTCGAGCCGGCTCTCGGGGGAGCGGCCGGCCCGAAGTTCGGCCTCCACACGCACGCGCCTCCTACGCCGAGTGCGGTGACGTTCTTTGACGCCAGCACCCGTCGATCCCCGACCACAACCACGGCTTTCTGTCCCTCGGACTATCCGCCCGACTTCCTCCGGCGTGGTCACGCCAGTTGCAATTACCTCCCCTGAGGAGTGGCACAGCGTCGCCTCCGGCGTGGAGGCCGTCGACCTCGTCGCTGCCGATCATGAGGTCCGTGTGGACGTGGGCGCGGTTGACGCCCATGCCCCGTAGTTCGTCGTAGGCGCGCTCTGGTCGGTGCTGCGGAAAGACCCACATGCTCGACGCAAGGACAAATCAGCGCATGCGCGCTACACCCGTCACGTCTCGGGAACCCAGGAGGGCCAGATAGCCTCGCGCGGAAGCCGTACGCGACGCTGGCCGGATCCGTTGGCATTCATGACGATAATCCGGCTCGGGCCGGCGAACGTCTGTCCCGTCTCGTCGCTGCGTCCAAACGCGATTCGACTCCCATCCGCTGACCAACTCGGCGCTCCATCGCGGGCTGGCCCCGAGGTCAGCCGTGTGACTCGGGAGCCGTCGGAGGCCATCACGTATATGTCACCGTTCCGCCCGAAGGCGATGTGGCGTCCATCGGGCGACCATGCCGGGGTGAGGTCGTATTCGGCGCCGCTGGTCAACCGCTTTCGGCCTGAGCCGTCGGCGTTCACGACGAAGATGTCGTTGTTTCCCTCCTCCGTGAACGAGCTGAACGCTACCTCGCTCCCATCGGGCGACAATGTGGGATCCGCGTCGGGCGTCGTCCCGTCAGTCGCCGCCCTTGCTCCTGAGCCGTCGTGGTTCATGACCTGAATCGACGCGGCGCCGCTGACGCCTTCTACCCAGGCGATCTTCTGACCGTTTGCGGAGAAGACGGGTTCGGTTCCAGCAGGGCGATTTCCATCCGCATCCCTGAGCTCTCTCGCTCGCTTCCCGTCCGCTGCCGCAACGTAGATGCTCGGAGGTTGCGTGCTCTGATTAGAGTCGAGCTGACGCGAGTAGAGAAGCTCGCGGCCGTCGGGCGACAGCGCCGGGTGCGAATCGACAGTCCAGTAACCGGGCTCGTCGGCCGGCCTCGTAATCCTCGTGAGGTCCGACCCGTCGAGATCGACGGCGTAGACGGTTGCCGTGTGACCGTCTCTGCCGACGAGCGCGACGAGCAGGCGCCCTCGGCCGCGAGCGGGAGCCTCGGTCGGCTTCGTCGGAGGTTTCTCGGATCCGGTGGTCGAAGGCGGCGTCCCCGTCGTCCCGCTCGATCCTGGATGTACGAAAGTGAGTTCCACCTCCACCTTCGCAGTGCCGGACACCCGCATGCCGAGCTGCTGCGGAAACTCGAGCTCGAAGTCTTCGCGCCGGATCTCGACCTGGCCGGCGAGCTGGAAGGAGTCGCCGTTCCAGCGGGCCTGAAGTGTCGCGTCCACTGCCTTTGTAATTCCGTGCAGCGTGAGGTTTCCGTGGGCTGTCAGATTGAGTTCCCTGCCAACTTGGGGCGAATGCAGGTCGATCGGATGGGTCAGCCGGAAGCTGCCCGTGGGAAAGCGGTCAGTCGCGAGCGCCATCTGAGCCGCCGGGTCGCGGCCTTCCTCGTCGCTCCGCAGTTGGGTTAGGTCGGCCGTTGTCTGCACGGACTCGATGCGGCCGTCGGAGATCACGATCCTCCCCCGGACGGCAGTCGTTCTCCCCACCGCGTCGTTCGGCGCCGGGAGAACGCCGAGGACCTCGCGAACGCGGTAGCCGGCGAAGCCCGCATTCTGCCGGGCGAGCACCCACTCCCCGTCCAGCTCGCTCGGGCCTCCGCCGGCTTCCGGCGCCACACCGAGGCTCGCGGGTGCGGGGGCGCCGGAGGTTCGCACCGCGAAATAGGAATAAGCAGCGCCCGCAAACGCGATAAGGAGAATGGCGGCCGCGAACATCATGCGGACCCACAGCCGCAGGCCCTTCCACTTCACGAGCATCGACTCCTCTACACCATGTCGCACAGGCGGGTTCCAGTCGGCGATTCCCGGCCGGCGCCGCACCGGATGCCACCGCAGCTAGTGGAATTTGCCGCGATCAGGCGGACATACCGCCCCCTTCGATGCTGAATGGCTCCCCCGCATTCCGCACATCAGCACCTGCGTGAGGAACATGAGCAGGAGCAATGAGATTGCGGGAGCTTCGCCGGCCCGAGCCGCGTCATGATCATGTGGGCCGACGGAAGCGGCATCGCCCGAGCATCGTTGGGACACGAAGCGATCTCGCCCGATTGGATAGGAGGCTAGCGCTTGCCGGAACCGGTGGGGCTGCGGTCGTGTACCACAACCGTGAACAGCAATGGCGGCCGCGACGGCCACTCAGTGACTGCGACGCGACGGGCCGCGGAGATCCGCTCGTCTGCGGGGCGGAGCAACGAAGCGTCCGCGCATTTGTATAGCGCCACATGATTGGGTGCGCCAGAACGGTCGTTGTGACGATGCTGGCGCTTGGCATGGCCCTCAGTGCCCTGGGCTGGCTAGCGGCCTGTTCCCAAGACTCCCGCACCGATCGCAGTGTCGGGACGTCCACCTCCGGTAGCGCTTCTTCCGCCGTTTCAGGCGTCGCCGGCTGCCGACCAACGCGCGGCGAGCCCACCCAAGGACACGCCTTCGGTAGCACGCGTGCGCTGCGCTCTTTCGCAAAGCTTCATCCAGGCTCTGCCGTCACCGCTGACGAGGCTGCCGCAGAAACGTCTGCCCGGCAAGGAACGCCGTTAATCATCGCGGGGACCGTCTATGCAGCCGACTGCAAGACGGTCTTGGCTGGCGCTCTCATCGACGTCTGGCAAACCGATACACGAGGCGAGTACGGCCCGGGCCACGGGACCGAAAACCTGAGGTGCTGCTACCTGCTTGGGACGCTCAAGACGAATTCCCGTGGTCAATATCAAATCGAGACCGTTCGGCCCGGTCATTACCGGGGGGCTCACCCGCCGCCGCCGGCACACATCCACTTCAATGTTCTCTATCCAGGCAAGCGTGGGATCACGACCGAGCTCGATTTTGCTGGCGATCCTTACCTGACACGCGAAGGCCGAGAGACCGAGGTAACCACACTTCATCGCGAAACCGGCGCAGATGGGACGCCGTTGCGGGCACGCTTCGATATCGTGCTTGCACCCTCATGACCGTGGGCGGTTGCCGCGAATCACGACGAGCCGGCATCGAGCCCGAACCCCTATGGGAGCCGCCGAGCGGTCAAAGTCCCGGCGGCAAAGTCATCCCTACGGTCGAGGCCGAAACGCTCTCTGGGCTGACTAAGGCGCATTCCGCACGGCGGTGGAGGCACTCGAGGCTCGCGGCATCCCGAGGCTCGGAAGGCTTCTGGTTGCGCAGCCGCTAGGGTCGGAACCGAAAGCTCCGCCACGGTGTACCGCAACCGTGGACAGCAACGGTCGACCAAAGCGGATACTCGTCATTGCCAACGAAACGGTGGCCGATCCGGCACTCAAGGCAAAGATCCTCGAGCGCGCAGGCGGGCGGACCGCGAACGTGCTCGTCGTCTGCCCCGCGCTCAACTCGCGATTGAAGCACTGGTTTTCTGACAGCGACGGCGCTCGAGCGCGGGCCTCAGAACGCCTCGACGCCTCGCTCTTGGAGCTATTGACGGAACGCCTCGACGCTCGCGGCGAGGTCGGCGACTCGGACCCGATCGTTGCGCTTCGCGATGCGCTCGCGACACATGCGCCCGATGAGGTCGTCATCTCGACGCATCCGCCTGGGCGCTCGAACTGGCTGGAGAAGAACGTCGTAGAGCGAGCACGCACGCTCTGCTCCCCCGTTCCTGTCTTCCACGTCGTCGCGACCAGCGCGACGGCCGTTGCCGAAACGATCAGAAGCGCCTGACGCACCGATAGTGCCTCGTTTGCGGAAGGCCGCTTCACGACAAGAGCGGCTTGGGAGAGTCTGCGGTCCCGGTGGAGAGCAGCCCACCTCCTTTAGCTGGACCAGGCGCGTCTGCGACGGGTCGTCGACCGCATTCTCGGCCCGCCCAGTCAGCAATTGGAGCACCGACGGTCGTTCGAATCCCAGCGCGACATGGAGGTCGCGCTGCTGCGCGGAGAAGCTCGGTGCTCCGATCGAGCGTCACGCGCTGTTCAGCGTGGGGGCTATTCGACCGGCTTTGTCTGCGCGGTCCACTACTTCGTTTGGTGCCACGAGAGGACGCCTGGCCGAGATTAACGACTTGAATTCGCCGCTCAGGAGGCGGCGACCTTCTTATCGAGCAGACACTGCTTCGGAAGGTAAAGAACGACCTCGCCGGGCCGGTATTGGAGCGATGCCCTGTTCGGCGGCCCTCCTCCACGCTCGCCGCACGCCGTCATGCGGCGAAGAAGCTCCCCTCTATCGACCGAGGCCGGCAGCTTCATCGCGATCTGCGTCTCGTCCTTGACCAACGGGCCGAGCTCGACGCCGACGGCGACCATGCACGAGCGGAAGGACGTCGCCCAGGCAACGAGCGTGAGCGATTGGGCTCGCGTGAGCCGACGTTGATTCGACCGGAACGAAGCACTCCCGCCTGGGACCAATGCCGAGTCAGGACGGGTCGCGCCCGAGCGTTGCTTCGCCTGCGTCTCCGGCCCACATCCGCTCGCTCCAGCGACCGCGAGCGCCAGGGCAAGCACCGCGCAAGCGAGCGTTCTCGGTCGTCCAGACACGCCAGACGAGAGCCAAGCAGACAAAGCTAAGAAAAGCATGAACGCGCGTTCACGCGAGTTCGGTACGAGCTCGAGCCCGGCTAAGCCGCGGTCGAGGATCTCGCGGGCCGCTCGTAACGCAGCGACGTCGCTTTCCAAGGCGAGTGTTGCCCTCCTGACCCTGTTTGCCGCCAGGAGTTCTACGCCTTGCGTGCAGATACGGCGGCCCGAGATCCTCAACGGAACGATCGGGGCGGGAGGCCCGGGTGACTTTAGCCGCGCTGAGCAATCTCTGACGTTCCAGGGCGCCCGCCTACCGGAACCAGATGGGGTCTCCGTCGGTAGTGAGGCAAGCGCCAAACGGAGGAGGAGTCATGCGCGCAGTTGAGCACGCGGTCGACGTCTGGGACCTGACGGGCATGGATCCCCGGCTGCACTCCGGGTTGCTTCTCGTGCATCTGCACGACTTCGCGGCAGAGGGCTGGGAGCTCCTCTGGATTGGGGTAAACGTCGATCTCGCCGACCACCATCGGGGGCCCTGCCACGTTCTTGTCTTCAATCGAGTGATGGAGCAGGCCTAGAAACGTTTACCGCCAGCTCGGTTCGTACCCTCGGAAGCGGTCGTCCGAGATCGTGCGTTCGTGCGCCCCGTCAGCGTCCATCACCAAGAGCTCCGCGTTTCCTGGCGGTCCCCGCGTGAAGAGGATCTCGGAGCCGTTGGGCGACCAGGCGCCGGCGATGTTGGCCGCGCCCGGCTCCGTCAGTCTGCGGACCTGCGTCCCCTCGGCGTCCATCACGAAGACGTCCGCACCCCCGCTGCGGTCGAAGCGCGTGAAGAGGATCTCCTTGCCGTCGGGCGCCCAGGCGGCGGCCTGCTTGGCTTCCGGCGTCGCGAGCAAAAGCCGGCGGCCCGATCCATCCGCATTCATCACAAACAGGTCGCCCTCGCTGCCGACGGTCGGCGCGGCGAACACGAGCTGTTTGCCGTCGGGCGACCAGCGGGCTCCGAAGCCGCGGACAAGCCGCCGGAGACCGCTGCCGTCGTGACGGACGGTCCAGATGACGGAGTCGCCCTCCTCGACCTGATGGGGCGGAAAGCGGGAAAAGCTGAGCAAGGTGCCGTTGGGCGACCACTGGGCGTCGATGTCCCACTGCTGCGACCTCGTCAGCGTCTTGAGGCCGGTTCCGTCGCGGCGGACGATCTCGATGTCGAAGTCAGTGAGCGGTGCCTTGCCCGGTGCGGCGCCGTCGAAGGCGATCCACTTGCGATCGGGCGAGAGCGTCGGGCGCTTCGCGTTCTGGTGCGTGCGGTAGGCCCAGCCGAGCTGGGAGCCATCCGGGCGCACCGACCAGATCGACGGCCAGGGCGACTCCTTCCAGAAGAGAATCAGCCCTTCCCTTCGCCCGGGCACGACGGCCTTCGGGGCCGATTCCGTCTCGCGAGTCGTCGGGATCACGTCCGTCTCTGCGTGATTGCCGCCAAGCGAGCAGCCGTCAGCGACCGTCACCAACAACGCCGCGCAGAGCACGAGCCGGAACGTTCGCCGGATCACAGCGAGAGCTACACCGAGGGGGCTGCATGGGTTCCCCGCCACGGTCGAGCACGGCAACGAGGAGCGCGCAACTTGGACGGCACGGGCTGGGCCGTCGGCCGGACGCTTTGATCTGAAGACACGTACATCGCGGTGATCGACCAAGCAGTCGAGAACCGCCGATCAGCTAGCGCTGCCCTTCTGGCGATCAGGCCGTCGCCCTCTCAACAGAGCGCGACGTCGGAGGGCGGCTGACCGCTCGGCGTATCGGTGCTTCAGGGCCGGAGCCCAGCGCTTCCCGGTCCACATCGCCTGCCGCGTCGATAGCGACGCCCTCGCCCGTTGCGCCGTGGCCTGGGAGCTGTGCTCTCGAGGGCGTTCCCGACAAGTAGAGCCTGGATACAGTAGGCAGCGCGATTCTGTAAAGGAGTGTGCCCCTGGGAACGGCGGCCCTATCCTGTTCTGGCGGTGTGCTCCCACGCGACCGCCGCGCACGCCCTCCGCAGTGCAAAGCTCCTGCAAAGACACGTAATTCGTCGCTTCCTGGCGCCGATGTCATGGTGATTATTTGTGCTCGCCTCTAAGACCCGGCCCCTCGTACTTCAAGGGTTTCACCGACAACACGTCTCCGGTCGGCGTGACATCGTTCGCCATCCCGCCGGACTTCACCGTCGATTTCTTCACGCGACCTTCCTACTCAGCTCACCGTATGCAACTCCGTATGCAATCCGGAGTTGGTCTTCGACGAAGGCCGGGCCATCGTCAGCTCGAGGCGCCCAGAGATCGGTGTCAGCAGCCGCGTTTACTACACGGCAGGCGACCGGGACGAAGAGTTGTTGTCGATCACGGACTCGAAGGTCGTCCGCTTCGGACAAGCGAACAAGGGAGATTGACTCTGACGGCACGCGGCGGTGCCAGCTGCGACCGGCGCCCCGTGCGAGAGAAAGGATAACCCGCGATCGTGCAAAGAGCGACTACTGTGAACGATCAGACTTTGCTTCAGCTCGCGTATGACGAGACGGTAAGACGCCTAAACAATCAAAGGCAATTCCTAGAAGGCGTGCGCAACAGCACGGGCAGACTGTTTGGTTCCGCTACCATCGCGACCTCGTTCTTCGGTAGTGAGGCTTTCAAGGACGCGTGGGGTACATAAATAGGATCTCGCTGCAAATCGGGCGGATCCAGCCTACGACCGAGTTTGTGCACCCCACGGGGCGCGCGGGCAGTCGACCGCCGACCCGGCTTCGATTTAACGGGGCTGGGGTGTATCGAGTGTAGTTCTCTGTTCTGACAACCCTGCGGCGTCCACCAGCCGTCCACCAGGTTGTCCTCTCCAGTTACGTGCAGTCCGCTCCAGGCCACGGGACCCGGCCTTGGAAAGCGTGTGGGGTCCGTAAATTCGAGTGGACGGTCGAGAAGCGCTTGTTTGCAGGGGAGACATTCGGCTCTTCCTCAGATCGTCACACGGATCGAGTTTGACGTTGACCGGGCAAGTCTGGTAGTCGCGCGCGCGTGAACCATATGACGGCTAGCGTCGCCGATTGAGAGAGTCACCCGGTCAAGCCCGGAGGGCCTTCGGTTTCGCAGGAGATCGTGTGAGGAGGATCTGCTCTTGCTTGTCTCGCTTGTCTATCTGCTCTTTCGGCGTGCGCTCGCGGTGGCGGCACTGCGTTTCCGTTCGCGTGAGTTCAAGGAGCTCGAGATCATCGTGCTCCGACACGAGCTCACGGTTCTTCGGCGCCAGGTCGTTCGTCCTCGTTTGGAGGATGCCGATCGTGTTTTTCTCGCGGCAGCTAGCCGGCTCCTCAGGCGAGGGCCGTCGTTCTTCGTCCGTCCAGACACTCTATTGCATTGGCATCGCGAGCTTGTTCGGAGACGCTGGACCTATGCCCGGCGCCGCCCGGGTCGGCCGGCGGTGACAGACGAGCTGCGCGAGCTTGTTCTGCGTCTCGCCCGTGAGAATTCCCGGTGGGGGTACAAGCGCATCGTCGGGGAGCTTGCCGGTCTGGGTGTGCAGGTCTGTGCGACCACCGTCGCCAAGATCCTGCGTCAAGCGGGCGTGCCTCCTGCCGGCGCACGGGCTCGGCTCTGTTGGCGCGAGTTCCTACGGACGCAGGCGCAGACGATGATCGCATGCGATTTCTTTACGGTCGAGACGCTCTGGCTCGGACGGCTGTACGCGCTCTTCTTCATCGAGCTGGGAAGCCGGCGCGTGTATCTGGCCGGTTGCACCGCAAACCCGAGCGGAACGTGGACAGCTCAACAGGCCCGCCAACTTGCCTGGTCGCTCTCTGAGCGCCCGACACCTATCCGCTTCCTGATCCATGATCGCGACTGCAAGTTCACTCACGACTTCGACGAGATCTTCCGGAGCGAGGGAGTTGGAGGTGATCCGCACACCGTTCCAGACCCCGCAAGCGAACGCGTTTGCCGAGCGCTGGGTCGGGACCATCCGACGTGACTGCCTCGACTGGATCCTGATCGTCAGCCGCCGACAGCTCGAGCAGGTGCTCCGCGTCTATGTCGATCATTACAACGGCCACAGGCCGCATCGAGCACTCAAGCTGACGCCGCCAACCCCGCACCAGCGACGACGCCTCGGCAACTCGGACCCACCCCAGCGCGTCCACCGACGCGATCGCCTCGGCGGCCTGATCCACGAATACGCCGCAGCAGCGTGACCGATGAGTGTACGTACCCCACAGGTTCGAATTTACGCACCCCACACGCTTCGGCTCCCGTCGTCCTTCTAACAGCTTTGCTTCGGCCGTGCACCTGGCCGAACGATCAGTAGAACAAGCGCCGATTGCTACCGTTGTCGAGCGCCATAGATTTGACTCGCGCGACCGACCGCCGTGCTCGTTCGCATCGCTGACCCCGAGTACGTTCCGCAGCTGGCCGTTTTCCTGCTCAACAGCGGCTTTGCGGTCGTGCGCAGGCCGAACGGAGAGGTGCACGTGACCGGCGGCGACGCGGACTTCTTGGCGCGAGTACTCGCGGTCTGGAACGGCCTCCACGATGACGTGAAGGCCGAGCTTCTCGCCTAGCCGTCGAGCGGAGAGAGCGGATGCCGTTATCGAGGGTCGGCACTTAGCCAGGCACTCTCCAGTTGCTCACTCCGCGTTGTCCCCACGCTCTCGTAACGCGCGAGGACTCGTTCGACCATCTCGATGACGTGCGCGGGCGCGTACGGGTCCCCGCTGCGAACGGCGGCCAGAAGGCCGGAGAGCCAAGCCGCCGATTCGTGATGTTCCATCGCTTCCCCGACGCATACCCCGCGCCCGAAGCACTAAAGCCCGGGTCTGAAACAGACGGCCAGCGGGGGGTCCCGCGCTGGCCGTCTGGAGGGGCTATAGGGGAGTGAGCCCCAGAGGGCGCGATCCTATAACCATGTTCAACGTTCAGGCAACAATCTCGGCGCGGGCGCCCGGGTTCATCGCCCGCCACGCCTGGATGTAGATCGCCACTTCCCGCCGCGCCTGCTCGTCGCTCGGGGCGCGCGGGATGGAGACGTCGAGCGTGTGATCGTCGGCCCGCTCGACCACGCATTCGGCCGCGCGTAGGTAGCGCTGAAGGTCGCCCCGGAGGGCCGGATCACTAACTCGGACTCGCATAGCCGCAGACACGTCCGTTATCGACAGAGAAGGCTCTGCTCGCGAGCGCGAACGGGGGTATCCGCGACCGGGGACGGTGGAGTTGGTAGGGCGGCGCGGGCCGAACTCGTTGCCGAGAGTCGGACCATCGGTGAGCGGCTGCAAAGCGTCGAGGAGCGGTTCGGCCGCCCGCGCTAGCTTCTGAGCGAAGCGAGCAGCTTCCGCACGACCGCCGCGAGCAGTCGGCGGGGCGACCGCTGGCCGTTGTCGAGGGCGGTCGGCACGCTCCGATCATCTCACGACGTCGAGTACGCCCTTGACGTCATCCCCGCCGTGACGACACTGAGAGGTGGGCATCCGTCGCTGCGGCAACTCCGGCGGATGCGGACTGCGGCGAGTTTGGAGCGGCCTTGGCTGGATTATCTTCCTGGGAGGGATCGGATCGCCGCTGCATCCAGTGCGGCGGCCCGATCGCCGACGGGCTCGCTCGCGTCGGCTCCCTCCTTTGCCAGGACTGCCGCGACCAGGAGGGCATCGACGCCACTCTCGTTCGGACGACGCCGAGGCGCCGCTCGACCGACCAACGCTCCTTCCGACCAGGACTGCGACGGCGGCGCTAGCCGTCTGGTGTGCTCACGGTCGCGCGGACGTCGAACAAGAGGACGTCGTAGGTCTCCACTGCGCGCATCGTCCCGCCCGTCTCCTGCTCGACGCGCGGACGGATCTGACGAGCTTTGGCGTCGCTCGTCTCCCTCGCTTCCTCGCTCTCCCAGAGCGTGACGCCGAGCGCCTTCCCCGTCTCCCGGTCGCCGAGGACGATATAGCCGACGTACCCGTTCTCCTCGCGAATGCCGGGATGGACGACCTCGCGCACGACTCGTGCGACATCGCCGATCCGATCTGGCTCCGCCGCCAGGAAGTTCACCCTCGAAACCATCGCTGACCTCCTCTTTTCGGATGTGCGGAGGGGCCGAAGCCCTCAATCCAGCGAGCCCTCCGCACGACTGGAGCGGGCGCCGCGGCGAGCGCCGGGCCGTTTGTCGAGGGGCCTGGCCGGTCTCGAGGGCCAGGCATTCCGACGCCTCGCGGACACGCCGAGCGACGTCCCACTTCTGGTGAGGCCTGGCCCGGGATAATAAGATGAGGGACCGTATCCGCATCACCGCGTAGAGCGAGGAATATGGCTCAGCTGACCCAGAAGGGAAAGACCCGTGGGTCGGCCCCCGGTCGTCTGCGCTTCCCGCCCGATCTCGAGGCCGCCTTCACCGAGAGTCACTTCTTGCGGTCGCTGGCGTTCATCAGGTTCGCCCTCATCCTCGCCATCGTGCTCTACGCCGCGTTCGGCGTGCTCGACTTGTTCATCGTCCCCGACGAGGCGGCATCGATCTGGATCGTCAGGTACGCGATCGTCTGCCCCGTGTTCCTGGCCGCTCTTGGGTTCACCTTCACGCACTGGTTCGAGCCCGTCGCGCAGCCCGTCCTCTCGGCGCTGGCGGCCCTGTGCGGTCTCGGCATCGTGGCCATGGTTGCCATCGCCAACTCCTCGGCTAGCGCTCTGTACTACGCGGGGCTCCTCCTGGTCATCCCCTGGGCCTACAGCGTGCTGCGCCTTCGCTTTCTGTACGCGACGGCTGCCGCCGCAACAATTCTGGTGGGCTACGAGGTCGTGGCCGTCTGGGTGAAGCACACCCCTCCCGACATCCTGGTCAATAACAACTTCTTCTTCGTGTCCTCGGTCATCGTCGGGATGGCCGCTGGGTACACCATCGAGCGCGGCATGCGCGCCGAGTTCCTGCAGAGGCGCCTGATCGATCAGGAGCGCGATCGTTCCGATTCCTTGCTGCTGAACATCCTCCCGCAGGCGATCATCGATCGCCTGAAGGCGCGGGGCGAGGAAGGGAGCCAGCGACGCCTGGCGGAGTCGCTCGACGAGGTCACGGTGCTGTTCGCCGACGCGGTGGGGTTCACGGAGCAGGCGGGGAAGACGCAGGCGGATGATCTCGTGACCGCGCTCGACGGCCTCTTCTCCCGCTTCGACGCCCTGGCCGACCGGTACGGCCTGGAGAAGATCAAGACGGTCGGTGATGCTTACATGGCCGTCGCGGGTGCGCCGGAGCCGCACCCCGATCACGCGGAGGCGGCGGCCGATATGGCCCTCACCATCATCGAGGAGCTCGAGGACGCTCGATGGCCGTCCGGGGATCCGATCCTTGTGCGCGTGGGCATCGCCTCCGGTCCCGCGGTCGCAGGCGTAATCGGCCAGCGAAAGTTCGCATACGACCTGTGGGGCGACACCGTCAACCTCGCGAGCCGCTTGCAGTCGCAGGGTCAGCCCGGGCGGATCCTCGCCTCGGAGAGTGTCGTGGCGCATCTCAAGGCCCGCTACGAATTTGGTCCGCGGCTCCTGGTGGAACTAAAGGGCAAGGGGCCGACCCAGGCACGGTTCCTGCTCTCACGAGGCGGAGCCTCGCCGTTTGAACCGCCTACCGCCTCGCGTTCGACCGAGGTCGCGGTTGGTCCATGACGTGATGACGTCGACGGCGCGTCTCCTTCGTGAGAGCGGATCGAAGATAGGCGGTCGCCAGGTGAACTAAAACGTCGGTCGACTCGTCACGGATGTGCGCTTCGTGGCGGGTCTGTGGCAGCGGGCCTGAGGCACAGGACCGCACGGCGCACTCGGCATGGTAAGCGACGCCTTTAATGATGGCTGCAGGAACTTTGCACGGCGCAGAAGTGTGCGCGGGCGGTGGGCCTGCGCACACCTGTGGCAGCTGCCACGAACGCGTCCATGCTGCTGCTCAGATCGGGTCAAAGCCGAGCTCGGCGGTACCGAGCGATTATACAGTAACTATTGTGATTCTGTAAGCGGCTAGGCGCGTAAACCGCACGCCTGCCGGTCTCGACCCCGTCAGGGGGCGGAGCTGGATTCGCGCAGCGCGCAGGCGAGGGTCGCCTTCCTGGCAACGAGCGACATCATGCCGCCCTAGCCAGCCGATGAGAAGGGAGCCGCTCGGTTTCGCGCGTGCCAGCTACTTGCGGCGTGGCCCCCAGTCAGGCTCACTGTCCCAGCGGACGGATTGGGTGACGTTCCGGAGGATCTCTCCCGTCTTCTTCAGCACGTAGACGTCGGCCTTGGCACCATCCTGCGCCCAGTCTGAGCGACCTGCGGCGATCCTCCTACCGCTCGGCGAGAACGACGCGGACCACCACGTGAACCTGCCCCCGGATGTCGTCGTGATTCTGTGCAGGCCCTCCCCGTTCGGACGGACCAGCCAGAGCGTCTTCGGAACCTCGCTCTCGGTGTGGTTAAAGAACATGATCCAGCGCCCGTGCGGCGACCAGTCAGGAAGCGCTCCCGCGTCCATCCACCATGGCGTCAGCCTTCGCAGGCCAGTGCCATCAAGGCGGACCGTGAACGCCGCAGCCTTGCTCTTGGGATTATTCAAGCGCTCGAAGACGAGACGCTTTCCGTTCGGCGACCACTGGGGGGCGTAATCCTCGTGGAGGCTGACGGGACCGCTCGTCACCGCCACACGGTGTGTACCGTTCGCCCGCATTACGAAGATGTTGACTTGCGGCTCCGAGCCTTCCTCGGGCCTCCATACCCGGGTGAATGCGATCCGCCGACCGCCGGGGGACCAGGCCGGGTTCGACTCGCAGATGTCGAACTCAGGGCCGCACAGTCGGGAGAGATTCTGACCGTCGGTGCCGTTTCGCCGGATGCGAAAGATCTGCGTAGGGTGGCCTTTCTTGGTGCGCTGATAGGCGATCCATCTGCCGTTCGGCGACCAATCCGGCTGCGTATTGACGACCCCGTCCCGCGGATGTGTCAGTTGCCGGAGCCCCGTGCCGTCTGGACGGATGAGGTAGAGCGCCGCGTGGTTGTAGCCGGTGTAGGGCGCATGAAAGCCGGGGCTAAGGACTTTGCGGAAGGCAATCCAACCGTTCTTTCCGGGGTAGGTGGCCGAGGCCGGCGCCGCGCTCAGGAGCACGGCTGCTGCCGTCACAGTGAAGGCCACGACGGCGGTCAAGCGTTTCATTGGTCTCGCCCTTCGTTCCTTGGTCGAAAGCGGAGAAGCGATTCTCCGCTTCGTAGTTCGTATGGGGGCGGACCGGCGAGGCCCAAAGCCACGAGACGGGGCCCCGTCAAGGCGATGAGCGGCTTTGTGGCTGGACAGCTTCATGATCCACCCCTGCATCGAAGACCCGTAGCCCACGGCAGGGCTCTCTTGGTTCGGACCGCTTGAGACAGCATCCACCGGAGCGCTTGAGAGCGACACAGACGGGCAGTTGAAACAGGCTTGAGCGCGAGAATCCGTGCAGCCCGCTCGGATCCCGGTCGTCGAGGAACAGACGCTCCGCGCGGGTCGAGACACGGCACGAGGTGTTGCAGGTTGGGGTCCTTCCAGCTTCGCTCTGGACCAGCGAACGCGATTCGCCGCCAGTCCGAGACAGCTGCTTCTCACCGCGACGCAAGCGATCTATCGTCTGTTGTCAGGCGAAGGCAAGACGTCGCGTGCCGATGAGGCCGATCAGCGCATTGGAACCGAGCTCGCCGGCTACCGGCTGACCGCGCTGCTCGGTCGAGGCGGCATGAGCGCCGTCTACCTTGCCGAAGACAGCCGCCTGGGGCGTAAGGTCGCCCTCAAGCTCCTCGCGATCGAGCTGTCCGAGGACGAGCGCTTCCGCAGTCGCTTTCTCCGCGAGTCGAGGCTCGCGGCCTCGATCGACCATTCCAACATCGCCCCCATCTACCAGGCGGGAGAGGCCGATGGCGCCCTCTACATCGCCATGCGCCACGTCGACGGCACCGATCTGCGCGAGCTGCTCGCGCGCGAGGGTCCGCTTGAGCCGCAGCGTGCGCTCGCCCTTCTTGCGCAGGTAGCGGACGCGCTCGACGCCGCCCACGAGCACGGGCTCGTCCACCGGGACGTGAAGCCGAGCAACGTCCTCGTCGCTCGCGAGAGCGGCCGCGAGCACTGCTACCTCGCCGACTTCGGCCTGACGAAGAGCGCCTCGTCGCTGGGCGACCTGACCGACGTCGGGCATCTGATGGGCACAATCGATTACGTCGCGCCCGACCAACTCGAAGGCGGTCCGGTTGGCGGGCACGCAGACGTTTACTCGCTCGCTTGCGTTCTCTTCGAGTGCCTAACAGGCGACGTGCCCTTCCGCCGCGACTCCGACCTCGCCGTCCTCTGGGCACACGTGCAGGACGCGCCGCCCTCAGCTCACGAGCGGCGAGCCGCCCTCGCGCTCGCGTCTCTGCTCGGCTGTGAGCCGTTGACATCGCGCGGATCTACAGGACTTCGGGGTGACCCGGGCAGGGGGCGCCACGTTCCCCTCTCCGCTGGAGTAAGGGAGGAACTGGCGAGGAGGTTCAGCCCCTGTCCCGGGTCGCCGCTCCGACCGTAAGCGGCGGAGCACTCTGGCCAATACCTTCGATGGCCCGGACCGCACCGATCAAAAGACGAGTTCTTTGGCGTGGGGTCACCGCAAGAAGTCGCTACGGCGTTGCGTCTCAATAAAGGGAGCCGGGGCATGGAGAGGCTCACCCTTGGCCGCAGTACGGGGGGCACGACCTCAGGGATGTCAGCTCCTAGCGCTTCGGCTCCCGTCGTCCTTCTAACAGATTTGCTTCGGCTGCGCACCTGGCGGAACGATCAGCAGAAGCGCCGATTGCCAGCGTTGTCGAGCGTCATGGAGTGGCTCGCGTGACCGACCGCCGTGCTCGTTCGCACGAGACGATGGCCCGGAGCAGCTTCCGGGGCGAGCGCGTGGCATGGGGCAGCCGAGGCGCGAAACAATGGTGATCCACCCCCTTGACATTCAATCTGTGCCGTTGTCCTGGACCCAGGCCGATGGGTCGAGCGCGCCGGAAACTCCCTCAAACTTCCTCAAGCTCTTCAGAGACGCGCCAACCCGCCACAAGCCGTTCACTAGTTGGCGTCTCTTGTCCCTTGACATTCACCGCCAATCGCGCTCTGATAGCCGCGAGAGGTGAGTTCCTGCGGCCCGAAAGGCACCGAACTCACGTTGTGCTGAAAGGCGGCCATGCCCCGCCCGACCTGATTCGTGGTCGGTGTCGAGCGGAGCGTTGGGGGTTGCTCTCTCGTCTGCCCCTCTACCGAAGGAGAGAGATATGAGCAGAACCCTACGGACCATCGTAGTGGCGACAGCGGCGCTTGTCGTCATGCTCGCCATGGCGGCGGTCGCACTCGCGGCCAGTCCGCACTTCCTCAGGGCGAGCGCGACCATCAACAGCAGCGGCCAGTTGGTGTGCACCTTCAAGGAGGCGGGACTCGGCAACACCTTGGAGGTGGCCGACATCTCGTGCTCGGCTGATGCGACCGCCACATATCAGTGCTGGAACAACGGCGGCAAGCACCCCCAGGCCGGCAATAAGGAGACCGTCGGCGGCCCCGTGTCGGGCGGCGGCGAGTTCCCGATCAGGAACGGCTCCGCGAGCGGGTCGATCACCGTAGACCCGCCAGGGCAGGGTGACTTCAGCTGTCCCAACGGCCAGTCGCTGTTCCTGGAGGATGTGAGCTACACCAACATCGTGCTGAGTGGGGAAGGGGCCACGGCCGACGTGCCGGGCACCCTCACCGCGACTGGGCTGCACATCGCGGTCTGAGCTGACGGGCTTTCGCCCATTGCAACGCTGAAGCAAGCGAGCGCCGGGGGAACCACGAGCCTCCGGCGCTCTTCCCTTCTCAGCAAGGGGCTTGACGGGCGACACCCACCCCCTGACGAAATCTGTTCCTTTGGTCCGCTAGCGTTTCTCGTACGTCAGCGGCCCGAAATGCTCGTTCGCATTGACGACCCAGCCTACGTTCCGCAGCTGGCTGTTTTCCTTCTCAACAGTGGCTTCGCGGTCTCACGCCGAGAGGGCGGCGAAATGCAAGTGACTGGTGGCGACGCAGATTTCTTGGCGCGAGTCTTAGCGGTCTGGAACCGTCTACACGAGAGCGCGAACGCCGAGATACAGCGGGCGGCATAGCTCGAGAGAGGTGGGCAAGCAGCTCCCATTACGGCGAGCACGCATCTGCGCCCCGTCAGGTGCACAAACTCTGTCGTGAGGCGCGGCCCGGTGCCGGAGGTCTGTTGAAGCGCGGAGCCGGGTAGCGTCGGCGCTCCCGTCCTCGGAGGCTGCCTGTGCTCGTGTCGTTCGTCTACGTTGTCGCCTGCCGGCTGTTCGCGCTCGTCCTGTTGCTCGCGCGCGGCGACCGCTCGAAGGAACTCGAACTCCTCGTTCTGCGCCACGAGTTGTCGATCCTGCGGCGGCAGGCGCGACGCCCACAGCTGACGGAGAGCGACCGGCTATTACTTGCCGCGCTGAGCCGCGTGATACCTCGACGCTCGTGGCGGGCGTTTTTGGTCACGCCTGAGACGTTGCTGCGCTGGCATCGGCGGATGGTTGCGTGGCGCTGGACGTACCCGCACCGACGGCCGGGCCGGCCAGCTGTCGACCAGGAGGTGCGGCAGCTGATCCTGTGGCTGGCGCGCGAGAACAGCCATTGGGGCTACGTGCGGATCGTGGGCGAGTTGCGCAAGCTCGGGATCACGGTCTCGGCGACGCTGGTGCGCAACGTGCTCGCCCGCGCTGGCGTCCCGCCGGCGCCGGAGCGCGCCGCCTCCAGCTGGCGATCGTTCCTGCGCCACCACGGAAACACGATCATTGCGTGTGACTTCTTCACGGTCGACACGGTCTGGCTGCGGCGGCTGTACGTGCTGTTCTTCGTCTCGATCGCGACGCGCAGAGTCGAGTACGTCGCCTGCACCCGCAACCCGGACACGGCGTGGATGACGCAGCAGGCGCGCAACCTGCTAATGGACCTCGACGACCGCGGCCAGCGGCCGCGGTTCTTAATCCACGATCGCGATAGGAAGTTCAGCCGCGCCTTCGACGCCATCCTCGCCAGCGAAGGCATCGAGATTGTCCGAACGCCGATCCAGGCGCCGAACGCGAATGCTTACGCGGAACGCTGGGTCGGCAGTGTACGCAGGGAGTGCCTCGACCGGCTCCTGATCTTCGGCCGCCGCCAACTCGAACACGTGCTCCGCGTCTACATCCGCCACTTCAACCAGCAGCGCCCTCACCGAGCGCTCGACCTGCGACCGCCGGATTCCTGCAGTGGAGCCAATCACTTTCCCACAGCGACCATTCATCCGCTGCAGATCAAGCGGCGCGACCTCCTCGGCGGTCTCGTCCACGAATACGAAGCCGCGGCATGAAGACCGAGTTTGTGCACCTCACGGGCCCGCCCGCAGGCGTCCTACCTCACTGTTCGCTCCCCAGCGCTCCCCACACTTGCTCAAGCTTCTCGGGGGCCTCGAAGGGAGGTTCTGGCAGCGGGGGGAAGAGGCTCTGGTGAACCCTCAAGATCACGCGGGACTCCTGGCGCACGGTGACCACCGCACCGGGCGAGCTCGTCCAGCCTCGACGCTCCACCTAGGGCGCCGCGAATCCGCGCACGTTTGGCCCCGCGCTCGATGATCGCCCGAGTGGGCCGTTTCGCTTAATCGAGTCTTCGGTTGCGCCTACACCGGCTTGGGAAGGCGGCGGGGGTGGGATTCGAACCCACGGAACCTTTCGGCTCGGCGACTTTCAAGGCCGCCGCTTTCGACCACTCAGCCACCCCGCCCAAGGGAAGACTAGATCGGCCGGGTGCGGTCTTGTGGATTTCAAGACCGCCCCTTTCAACCACTCGGGCACCCCGCCGAAGGCGAGGGTCAGTCTAGCCCGGGCCCGCAGCGCCTTTCCGGGGTGCGCCGAACTCCTCGAGAACCGACGGGATTGAATACGTGCCGCCTTCGTCCTGGAAGTTCTCCATGATCGCGAGGAGTACGCGGGCCGTGACGGCCGTTCCGTTCAGCGTGTGCACGGGCTCCAGCCCGCCGTCTTCCCGGCGGAAGCGAACGTCGAGCCGGCGGGCCTGGTAGTCGGTCGTGTTCGACGTGGACGTGATCTCGCGGTAGCGCT
>WNFV01001603.1_pt1 | contig 31516 bp, 26 predicted proteins | sample 5400101 | NCBI WGS metagenome assembly WNFV01 (sample SAMN13153361, study PRJNA577476) | soil metagenome | isolation source: 115 cm soil or saprolite under grassland replicate 1 | place: USA:California | collected 2016-06-15 | reverse complement strand
CCGACCCGGGCTGGATGCTGATCTCCCCGGGCCGGCCTGTCTTCCGGCGGCCCACCAGGCGTCACCGCCCTTGGCCTGTTGCCAGGCTCCGACCAACCCAGCAAGCAGGCGGGCACGGCCAAGCCGGAGCCGCATGGCGCGCGCCCACCGTACTCCCCGGCGATGGGGCCTGCCGGACAAGGTCTGGGGGCGACCCGAAGGCGCGACGGCCGGCGCGTCCTCGACCACGGTTCCCTGCCCGGACGTCGGCGCCGGCCTGCACCCCGACGCGTGCGCTGTGAGGTGGGGTGGCTGGCTTGCTACTGGGCCTCGCTGGACGCCCCCTGCGGGCCTCGGCGCTCCCTCGACTGCCGGACCCATGCTGCCAGGGCGAAGTCCGCGGAGATCGCCGCGCCCGGGAAGGAACGCTCCAGGTGCCCTCGCGGTCGCCTTCGGCGCCGCGTCCGTTGGGGCTGTGCCACCGTGCCGCGCACGGGCTGCGGGCACCGCTTGGGGGCCGGCGGCTCACGCAACGGCGGTCAGTTCCTCGCGGGCGACGACGGCGCGCCCGTGGCGTGGTCGACGTCGGCCAGTTCGACCAGCCGGCGGCGTGGCCAGGTTGCCCCGAGCGGCGCCATGCCGGTTCGTCAGGGCCGTGGCCGAGCGCCGCGCTGGCGGTGGCGACCAGGAACGGCACCCGGCCCATCGGGTCTGGCTGGCGAGGCCTGGCGGACGCTGGCCTCCCGCCCTGGCGGTGGGCAGCCACAACAGCACCGTGGTGGGGATCTGCGTGGCGGCGGCGAGCTCGTGGTGGCTGGCGCTCGGCGGCCACCCGGTCGAGCGGCTCGGTGCCATGGTCGTACTCGAGGACGAAGTCGACCTCAGCCTGGTGCTCACACCAGCGGCCGTACCGGGCGGTGGTCCTCGGCCTGTGAGTCGCGCCCAGCGGGTGTGAGTGGCGTCACCGCCCGGCTCACTGCCCTGTGAGGCCAGGGTGTGAGTCGGCCTGTGCATGGTGTCCACGCCGCGGTCGCGGTTGGTGAGGTGCGCGCCACGAGGTCCCGGTCGCCTCAGGCGCGGACGGCGTGATTCCGGGAGAATCTGAACCGGGGAGGTCGCGGCCGGGCGGCCCGGTCTCTACGCCGCCGGGGGGCGGCCGGTGGCACCGGCCCGCGGTGGCGGCGGTCGGGTCAAGGACGGCCGGCAGGCCGGTCCGAAGGACCGCGCAGCGTCCTTGACCCGACCGCCGAGTGCCGTGGGATCTGGCCGGGCGGCCGCGAAACGGCCGGTCCGCGGTCCGGTGCAGGATCCGGGCCGCGGCGCCAAAGGCGAGGCCGTTCCTCACCCTATGAGCTGACCCGGCGCAGCCGGACAGCGTGACGCGTCTGCCCTTGGCGGGGTTCGGCGAGGCCGGCTTGCCTGGCGGCCGGCAAGGTAATGGGTCTGGGCGCGTCCGCAAGGGAAGCGCGTGCTTTCCAGGTGCTCGCATGCCTGTCCGGTGGACTGACGGCCGAGGCCGGTGGCGTGTGCGACGCGGCTGGCTGGTCGGCTGGTGGGCGCTGGCGCCGACCGTCAGGGGTGGGCCGCCGGCCTGGCTGGTGGTGAGCGGCCGGGTTGCGGAGTTCGGCGGCCGCCCGGTCGGGCGTGGCCGTTAGCTGCCTTCTGGCGTGTGCTGGGGCGGGTTCCTCGGGGTGGCGGGTGCGGTGGCTGGTGGCTGGGCTGCCTGGCTGCCGGGTGGGGGTGGCGCTGCGTGCTGGCTGCGGAGTGCCTCGGTGGTGCGGGTGGCGGTGAGCAGGACGAACAGCCAGGCGGCGCCGAGGGTGAGCGCGCCGAGGACGTCGGTGAGCCAGTGGGCGCCCAGGTACAGCCGCGACAGGCCGGCCAGGCCGGCCAGCAGCAGCGCCGCGGTCCACAGGGTGACCTTGCGGCCCCAGCGGGGCGTGGTGGCGGCCAGCAGGGCGGCGAGCATGCCGTAGACGGCGGTGGCCTTGGTGGTGTGGCCGGAGGGGAAGGCGTAGCCGGTCCAGTAGCCGATCGCCTGGGCGGCCGGTGGCCGCGCCCGGCCGGTGAGGTGCCTGATCGCCTCCGACAGCGCCCAGGCGCCCAGGTACGCGGCGGCCAGCAGCTCCAGCGGCCGCCAGCTGCGCGTCCTGGCCCACCAGGCCAGCCCTGCCAGCAGGACCAGCCCGATCAGGACGGCGGCGTTGCCGAGGTTGCTGGCGCCGCGCACCAGCGGGGTGAGCCAGGCTTCCCGGTGGGCGAGGAAGAAGTGCTGCACCGGCCCGTCCAGCAGCGCCCCTTCGTCGCCGGCCAGGACGTCTTGGAGCACCGCACCGAACGCCCAGCCGGCCCCGACCAGGGCGAGCACGCTTGCGGTCAGCGACAGCCCGAGCGCCCCGCCGGGCCGGAGCCGCTCGGCCAGGAAGGCGAGCTGCCGCTGGTAGCGAGCCCGCTGCAGGGCGACCCAGGGGCGTTCGAGCTGCCGGCCGGCCACGGCGTGGAGGCGGTCGGGGTGGCGGGCGACCCAGCGGGCGGCCGCCACCACCAGCCCGACGAGGACGACCAGGATGAGCAGGAGCAGGCTGGCGCGGCCGGCGGCCCGCTCGACCTGCCGGTAGGAGCCGCCGGCCAGGTAGCCGAGCAGCACCATGCCGGGTGCCCAGATGACCCCGCCGGCCGCATTCCACGGCAGGAACGTGCGGTAGGGCATGCGGGACATGCCGGCAAGCGCCGGTACCAGCGCGCGGAGCAGGCCGACGAAGCGGCCCAGGAACACCGCGCGGCCGCCCTTTTCGCGCAGGTAGGCCTCGGCCTTGGCCCAGCGCTCCTGGCCGACCTTGCGGCCCAGGCGGCTGTGCTTGAGCGGCTCGCCGAACGCCCGGCCGAGCTGGTAGCCGACCGAGTCACCGGCCACCGCGCCCAGCGCCCCGGCCGCCATCATCACGCCGAGGCTCACCCGGCCTTGGTAGGCGAGGAACCCGCCCAGCAGCATCGCGGTCTCCCCGGGCACGGCCAAGCCGACGAAGGCGGCCGACTCCGCCGCGGCGAGCAGCGCCAGCACGAGGTAGGCCCCGGGGCTGGCCAGCCGGGTGGCGGCGTCGAGGACCCCGCTCACCGGTGCCCACCCCGGCCTGCCCCCATCCGCACCCCTCCCTGCCTGCGGTCGTTGGTGCCAGCCACGGCACCGTTCCCGGCGGCCAAGTGCCTACGTCACGATCCGTGACCGTAACGCCTGCTACAGTCTATCCGTGTGTCGCCAGGGAGGCGTGGGATGCGGTGGACGGTGCTGATCGTTCGGCTGCCCGCCGACCCGTCCCGCCACCGGGTCGCGGTCTGGCGGGAGCTGCGCCGGGTCGGCGCGCTGTCGCTGGGCCAGGGCGTGTGGGCGCTGCCGGCCACGCCCGCGTTCGCCCAGGGCCTGGAGCGCGCCGTCGGGCTGGCCGAGCGCGGCGACGGCGAGGTCGTGCTGCTGGACGCCGCCGCCCGCGACGACGCCAACGCCGCGCGGCTGGAGGCGCTGTTCACCGCCGCCCGCGAGGCCGAGTGGGCCGAGTTCGTCGCCGACTGCGGCAAGTACGACGCCGAGCTCGACAAGGAGGTCCGCACCGCCAAGCTCACCCTGGCCGAGCTGGACGAGGAGGAACACAGCCTGGAACGGCTGCGCCGCTGGTACCGGGACATCAAGGTCCGCGACCTGTTCGGCGCCCCCACGGCCGCCGAGGCCGAGCAGCGCCTCAAGCACTGCGCCGAACGGCTGGACGACTACGCCGAGCGCGTCTACCAGGCAATCCACAACCCGCCCCCCACCCCAAGGCAGCACCGCGGTGGGTGACTGGCTGGCCTGGCTCGCCGTCGCGGCCGGGCTGATGGTGGCGAGCTGGGCGCTGCTGATCCTGCTCGCCCGCCGGCTGCCGCCAGGGCCGCTGCGGGAGCTGGCCCGCTTCATCCCGGCGTGCCTGACCACCGTGCGGCGGCTGCGCCGCGACCCACGGGTGCCACGCCGCGCCAAGGTCGCGGTCGTCGTGGCCGGGCTGTGGCTGGCCTCCCCGATCGACCTGCTGCCCGAGTTCCTGCCCGTGATCGGCCCGCTCGACGACGTCGTGGTGGTCGCGCTGGCGTTGCGCTACGCCGCCAGGCAGGTCCCCCGCCAGGTCCTCCTGGACGCCTGGCCAGGCGACCCCCGGCTGCTGGAGCGCCTGCTCGGCCCCGCCCGCACCACGGTCTGACCCGGGCTGCGCCGACGAGCACCACCACCGTGCCGCGCCCGCCTCGTGCAGGGTTCCGGCGCGGCCGGGTCCGCCTGGCCGTCCGCGTGGCGGGTCCGGGCGGGGTGGGATGGGATGGCGCTGTGGAACGGGCCGGGGCGCTACGAGGTCGGGCTGCCAGCCTGGGTGGCCGGCGCGGCGGCGACCAGGCGGCCTGGCCGGGGCGGTCGGTGTCCGCTCCGCCGTGGCGTGGCGTGGCCGAACCCTGGGTTGGGCGGGCCGGAGGCACCCGGGGGCGGAGGGCCCCGGCTCCGCCCCCCGCACGATCTCGCGAACCCGACACAACGGCAATAGCACGAAACCCGCCCGTCGCGTTGCCTCCGTGACCATGGCGGCCGGCTCCAGCGAGCCGGTCCGGGACGCCCGCGGCCGGCCCGAGACCGACCGGGACCGGCCGGGCACTGGCCGGAGGGAGCGGGCCGCGACTGGCATCCTCGCCCGGCTTTGCATCGAACGAATGTTCGGTGCAAGCCTGTGGGCGTTCGTCGGCGGGCCTTGGCGCGGGAGCGCGCCGAAGCAGCGGCAGCAGGGTTCGCCGTCGGATCACTCTGGGCCGGCAGTGGCGGCGGGCTACAGCGGCAGAAGCTGGCTCAGCCTGCCGTGGCACTAGCAGGGTAGGCCACTAGCCGCACGTCCGGGCCGATGCGGGTGACCTCGGCCAGCCGGAAGCGTCGAGCCAGCTCGATGGAGGCGGCACCTGGCCCGGCCAGGGCGGCGAGCCCGCCGCCGCCGATCAGCACCGGGGCGACGTAGCCCACAACCCGGTCTATGAGCCCTTCGGCCAGGAAGGAGCCGGCCAGGGTTGGGCCACCTTCCAGGAGTACCGAGCCGATCCCGCGTTCCTCCAGGGCCTTGAGGAGGGCGTGAAGGTCCAGGCCCCGCTCCGAGCGTGGAAGCCGAACCACCGCGGCCTTGCCCTCGAGGTGGTCCGCGTGGGTGTCCTCCGCCACCGCGATCAGGGTGGGAGCGGCATCGTCGAGCACGCGTGCTGTCGCCGGGGTCCGAGCGTTGGAGTCCACCACCACCCGGAGCGGTTGGCGGGCGGCCTCGACGTGGCGCACGGCCAGGTGCGGATCGTCGGTGGCCTGCGTGCCCGACCCGACCATGACCGCGTCGCACTCGGCCCGGAGCCGGTGCGCGTCAGTACGGGCTTCCTGGCTGGTGATCCACTTGGAGGACCCGTCGGCGGCGGCGATCCGCCCGTCCAGGCTCGCCCCGTACTTCCACGTGACCGTAGGCCGGCTCATCGCGGCGCCCCAGGCGCCCGCGCCGCACGCCAAGCCCGGCCGCTGCCCCTGGCAGCGCTGCAACCGCACAGCAACTGACCTGGTGGTGTTCGCCCGGCCGCACCCGCTGGCCGGTCAGCAGCGGGGCTACTGCCCCATCCACGCCGCCGAAGCCGCGGGCGCCCCGGGCGCCACCCTGGCCGGTGGTCGGCCCGCCCAGCTCACCCTCCCCGGCATCGGGAACCCCGCCTGGCCATGAGCGCCAAGCACCCGTGCGAGCGGTGCGGCGTGCGGTTCACGCCGCGCCCCAGGGGCGACTCGCCGCTGTGCCCCGACTGCCGCAAGCGGCACGCCAAGGCCCGGCCCCGGGCCGAGGCCCGCGCCCGCCACTGGCTGCGCGCCAAGCACCCCGAGCACTACGCCAACCTGTACGCCGACCACCTCGCCAAAGCCCGCTCCGAAGATCCCGAGGGATCAGCCACGACGGTTCGCGACCGCGCCCGCGGTCGCGCCCTGGGCGAGCTGCAGCGCTCCTACCGCGACGACTACCGGCAGCGCTACGCGGTCGAGCTGGCCCGCGCCCACGACGAAATTGATCAGCAGGCCCAGGAGGAGCAGGAGGCGGCGGCCCGGCCTGCCGAGCCTCACGTGCCGTACTGGCACGAACGCGACGCGCTCGCCCAGCGGCACGCCCACGCCAACGCCGCCGCCCGCTTGCGCGCCCTGCTGTGGCTCGCCGAGCGCCACTCCGACAGCACGGCAGAGGTCTACCGGGCGCAGGCGGCCCGGCTGCCGCTCAACCCCGCCGACCGCACTCCGGAGCGGCGCCGCGCGCTGGCCTGGGCCGCCACCCTTGACCGGCTCGCCCGCTTGCACCCCAGCGACTTCGAGGCCCGCTACCGTGCCGAGCTTGCCCGACAGCCGAGGGCACCGCCGGGGCCTCGGCCACGCCCTTGCGCTGGTGGAACGTGACGTTGCCATCACGTGAGTTCGACGCGCCGACCGCCAGCGCCAGGCTCGGGCGTCGCCCGTGAGCACGCCCGCACGGCTACGCCATCGGGCCGTACAGCTCACGCGCGCGGGCGGCGACCTCCTCGGGCAGGGCGACCAGCAGCCCCTTGGCCTCCACCCCCACGCGACCGCCGGGCAGGTGCAGCCGTGCCCAGGCGCGCACCCGCCGGCCGCGCGCGTCAATCAGGCCGGCAACCAGCGGCAGGGGCACGTCGTAGGGAACCTGGGCGCGATAGCGCAGGTCCATCGTTGCCGTCGCCGCCCAGATGCCGGCCAGCAGGATCGCGGAATAGCCCATGACCTCATCCAACGCCGTCGCAGACAGCCCGCCGTGCAGCACGCCCGGGTAGCCCTGGTACTCCGGGCGCGGGTGCAGGGTGGCGTGCACCTCGTCGCCCTCGCGGCGGATGTCGTCGAGATGTAGCCCGATCGGGTTGGCGTCGCCGCAGGCGAAGCAGTGCCGCGCCCCAGCGGGCAGCACGTCCTCGCGGCGGGTCGGCACGGCCGCTGGGTCGTCCAGGCGTCCAGGCATGGGTCCTCCGTAACGCGTGCGGGTGTGCCAACGCTCCCCCAGCCGCGGCCACGCCCGCAACCGCCTCAGCCGTTCACGAACGCCAACGGCACCCTGACCACCGCCCATCAACCCGATGGATGCAACCCGGGCTCCGTCAGCCAAGCAAGCATGCGGCAGTCATTGAGCATGGCCTCACGGCGTAGACTCTGCTGTGGCTGGTCATGTGACTCATCAGCCACGACTAGCGTGGCATGCGACGCTCGCCCTCATCGACGCAGGCTGAAAGCTGCGCCTACTAGACACACGATTCATCGAGGGCGGTGGCCGACAGGCCGCCGTGGAGCACCCCCGGGTAGCTCTGGTACTCCGGGCGGGGGTGCAGGGTGGCGTGGACCTCGTCGCCTTCGCGCCGGATGTCGTCCAGGCGCAGGCCGATCGGGTTGTCCTCGCCGCACGCGAAGCAGTGCCTGGCCCCAGCGGGCAGCACCTGGTCGCGGGTGGTCGGCCGGTCGTCGCCGGGTCCTGGCATCCGCCTAGCCGAGCTCGGGAGTGTCGTCCTCGTCCTCGCCCTCGTCCTTGGCCGGCTTCTGCCTGAAGATCACCCACAGCCCGATGCCCATCGCCACCGGGGAGGCGAAGATCAGCATCTCGTCCCAGCCGCCTTGGTGGGCCAGGATCGTCACGTCCATTGCATCACCACTGGTGAGGATACGGAGCAGGGGACGCTTCCGTCCAGAGATGGCCGGCCGGCACGAGGCGCGGGCCGGCCCGCACGGACCCGGGCCCGCTGCCACAGGCATTTGGCGGGCCTGCTGGGGTGGTTCGGCCGGGCGGGCACTTTCCCGAGCGGCCCGGCTGAACCATACTTCGAGCCAATGTGCCGGGGCGCCGAAGTCGGCCCGCCGGACCGGTTCGAGGGGGCGGCATGCAAGGGCTGCTTGGATGGGACCTGGTCGCCTCGCTGCCAGCGATCCTGCTGGTCGCCTGGCTGGCCGGCCGGCTGCTCGGTGCCTCGCGCTCGTGGGCGGCCACGGCGCTGGCGGGGCTTGCCGGCTGGGTCGCGGCGCTCGCCCTGTCGCTGGCGATCGCCGGGGGCGGCACGGGGGCGCCCGGCTTCGGTCGCAACCTGTGGGTGTTCGCGGTCGTCTTCACGATGTCGGCGACGGTCTGGACCGAGCTGCTGGCCAAGCCCGGGGCGCTCGCCCGGGCCCAGAGCGGCCTGATCTCGCTGCCGCGCCCGATCCGGGCCGTGCGCCGCTCGGGCCAGCGGGTGAGCCGCTACGCCCAGATCACCCGGATCGCGGTCAAGCACGGCTTCGGGCCGGCGCTGGGGCTGTCACGGGCGCAGGGCGAGGAGGCGGTCGAGTCCGGCGTGCCCGCCGCCCGCCGCTTGCGGCTGGCCCTCGAGGAGTGCGGGGGCATGTTCGTCAAGCTCGGCCAGCTCCTGTCCACCCGTGGCGACCTGGTCCCGGCGGGCGTGGTCAGCGAGCTGGCCCGCCTCCAGGACCAGGTGGCCCCCGCCCCCCAGGAGGCCGTCAACGCCCTGCTCGAGGCCGAGCTGGGCCGCCCGGTCGAGGAGGTGTTCGCCGAGTTCGACCCGGCGCCGATCGCGGCCGCCTCGATCGGCCAGGCCTACCGGGCCCGGCTGCGCACCGGCGAGCCAGTGATCGTCAAGGTCCAGCGGCCGGGGATCGCCGAGGCGGTCGAGCGCGACCTGCTGGTGGTGACCGAGCTGGCCCGGGCGGTGCAGGCCCGTACCTCCTGGGGCGCCGAGTACCGCGTCACCGAGCTGGTCGGCGAGTTCGCCGAGCGCCTGCGCGAGGAGCTGGACTTCCGGCAGGAGGCCCGCAACGCGACCGAGATCGCGGCCGACCTGGCCGGCATGGACGGGGTGCACGTCCCTGTCGTCCACCGGGACCTGTCGACCGCCCGGGTGCTGGTGATGGAGTGGCTGGACGGCGTGAGCGTGCGCGAGACCGACCGCCTCGACGCGCTCGGCCTGGACCGGTCCGAGCTGGCCGACGCGCTGCTGCGCTGCTCCCTGAAGCAGATGCTGGTCGACGGGCGCTTCCACGCCGACCCCCACCCCGGCAACGTGCTCGTGCTCGAGGGTGGCCGGCTCGGGCTCATCGACTTCGGCGCCACCGGCCGGCTCGACGCCATGCAGCAGTCGTCGATGCGGGAGATGCTGGTCGCGGTGCAGCAGCGCGACGCCGGCATCCTCCGCCAGGCGGTGCTCGAGGTGGCCACCCTGCGCCGCCACTTCGACGACGACCAGCTCGAGCGTGCCCTGGCCCGGTTCATGGCCAGGCACCTCGGCGCCGGCGCCGCCCCGAGCGCTGCCATGTTCAACGACCTGCTGCAGCTCTTCTTCGCCTTCGGAATCACCCTGCCGCCCGAGTTCTCGACCTACTTCCGCGCCCTGGTCACCCTCGAGGGCACCCTGACCACGCTGTCCCCCGGGTACCTGGTGATCGAGGCGGCCGAGCAGGTCGCGGCCGAGTGGGCCCGCGCCCGCCTGGCCCCCGGCTCGTTCGAGGAGCTCGCCCGCAAGGAGCTGGCCAGCCTGGCCCTGCTGCTGCGGCGCAGCCCCAGGCACGTGGAGCGCATCGCCACCCTGATCGAGCGTGGCAACCTCGCCGCGCGGGTCAGCCTGCTCGCCGACGAGCACGACGTGCGCACCATCACCCGGCTGTGGAACCGCGCCGTGCTCGCCCTGCTCGGCGGGGTGGTCAGCGTGCTCTCGGTGATGCTCCTGGGGACCCCGGGCGGGCCGCCGTTCACCGGCGACACCTCGCTGTTCCAGTTCTTCGGCTACTTCGGGCTGTTCTGCGGGACCGTGCTGATCCTACGGGTGATCGTGGCGGTGCTCCGCGACGGCCTCAACTGACCACGTTGGCGTGAGCAAGGAGGCTGCATGGCAGAGGCGACCGTCAACCACGTCCGCGCCGACGGCGACGGTGAGTGGAGGTTCGACGAGCTGCGCGCGCTGTTCGTCAACTGCACGTTGAAGCGCTCGCCCGAGCCGAGCCACACCGACGGGCTCGTCAAGGTGAGCCGCGCGATCATGGAGAAGCACGGGGTCGCGGTCACCGTGCTGCGCGCGGTGGACCACGACATCGCCACCGGCGTGTGGCCCGACATGACCGAGCACGGCTGGGCGAGCGACGAGTGGCCAGCGATCTACCAGCAGGTGCTGGCCGCGGACGTCCTGGTGCTGTGCGGGCCCATCTGGCTGGGCGACAACAGCTCGGTGATGAAGCGGGTGATCGAGCGGCTGTACGCGTGCTCGCATCTGCTCAACGAGTCCGGCCAGTACGCGTACTACGGCCGGGTGGGCGGCTGCCTCATCACCGGCAACGAGGACGGCGTCAAGCACTGCGCCATGAACGTGCTGTACAGCCTGCAGCATCTCGGCTACACCATCCCACCCCAGGCCGACGCGGGCTGGATCGGCGAGGCCGGGCCGGGACCGTCCTACCTCGACCCCGGCTCGGGCGGCCCCGAGAACGACTTCACCAACCGCAACACCACGTTCGCGACCTGGAACCTGCTGCACCTGGCCAGGATGCTCAAGCGCGCGGGCGGCATCCCGGCCCACGGCAACCAGCGGTCGGCCTGGGAGGCCGGGTGCCGGTTCGACTTCGACAACCCCGACTACCGCTGACCCGGGCGTGCCGCCCCGGGGTGCGGCGCACGCCCGCGGCCACGGGGTCGCTTCGGCTCGGGAGGGCGATGGGCGAGGGAGCTGGCGAGGTCGAGGCGGCCGTGGCGGCCCTGTACCAGCTGCCCCTGGCCGAGTTCGTGGCTGCCCGGGACGCCCTCGCCCGGCGGCTGCGGGCGGCCGGTGACCGCCAGGCGGCCGCCCGGGTGGCCGGGCTGCGCCGCCCGTCGGTGAGCGCCTGGGCCGCCAACCAGCTCGGCCGGGTGGCCCCGGAGACGGTGACGGAGCTGCTCGAGGCCGGGGCGGCCCTGCACGCGGCGCAGCGCGAGGCGCTGGCCGGGAAGGCCGGGGCGGCGCGGGCCCTGCGCCGGGCCGCCGCCGAGCAGCGCGCCGCCATCGGCCGGCTCACCCAGCGGGCCGAGACCCTGCTGGCCCGGGCCGGGCATGCCGCCAGCGACCCGACCCTGCGCCGGCTGGCCGCGACCCTGCAGGCGGCCGCGACCGCCGACCCGGCCACCAGGGCCGCGCTGGCCGAGGGGCGGCTGCCCGGCGACCTGGACCCGGCCGGCTTCGGCCTGCCTGCCGACGCCGCCCCGGTGGAGGACGCGCAGGGTGCTGTGGAGGCGCCGGCCGCGACGGCCCCGCCGCCCCCACCGGCCGGCCAGCCCACCCGGCTGGCCGAGGCCCGGCGGGCCGCGATCCGCGCGGTGGAGCGCGCCGGCCGGGCGGCCGAGCGGGCCACGGCCGCCCTGGACGAAGCCGAGCGGCACGCGGCACGCCAGCAGCAGGCCGCCGCGGCGGTCCGCCAGGGGGCCCGCGACCTCGCCCGGGCCGCGGAGGAGCTTGCCGAGCGGGCCACCCAGGCCGGCGTCGCGGCCGAGCAGGCCAGGGATGCCGCGGAGGCAGCGGAGCGGCAGGCCGAGGTTGCCGCCGAGCGGGTCGGGCTGGCCCGGGACGCCGCCGACGTCGCCGCCGCCGCCCACGCCGCCGCCCGCGCCGCCCTCGACGGGCTGCCCTGAGCGGGCAGCTGGCGCCGGTCCGGCCGGTGGCGTTCGCGGGGCGTGCCGCGCCCCGGGCTTGGTCCGGCGTGCCGCGCCCCGGGCTTGGTCCGGTGAGCTGCGCAGAAGATAATCATGTCCGTCGCCGGCCTGCCCTCGCCGGCCCCAGTCGGGTCGGATCCAGCCATGCGGGTACTCGGCAGCGCAGAGAATCGGCTCACGGTGGCGGCGGTGCTGACCACCGTGGTCATCGCGGTCCTGGACGCCTTGATGGGCGACAGCGCGATCCTGATCGGCCTGCTGATCGTCGGGCCGCTGCTCGCCTCGGCCGGCCTGACGGCCAGGCGCACCGCTGCCGTGGGCGCCTTCGCGCTGCTGCTCGCGATCCTGCTCGGATTCACCCACGGCATCTTCGGCACCACCGACCACCTGCTCCGCTGCCTGGTGGTGGCGGCCGGCGCGACGTTCTCGGCGTTCACGGCGCAGCGGCGCACCGAGCGGGAGCAGGCCCTGATCCGCATCACCCGCGTCGCCGAGGTGGCGCAGCAGGCCATCCTGCGCCCGATCCCGCCCCGCCTCGGCGGGGTGGCGTTCGCGGTCCGCTACCTGTCGGCCGCGGAGGAGGCGGTCATCGGCGGGGACTTCTACGACGCCGTGCTCACCCCGCACGGCCTGCGGGTGCTCGTCGGCGACGTGAAGGGCAAGGGGCTCGAGGCGGTCAGGGTCGCAGCGGCCGTGCTCGGCAGCTTCCGGGAGTCCGCCTTCGTCAGCGTGAGCCTGCGCGACCTGGCCGCCGAGCTGGACGAGGGCGCCAGCCGCCACCTCGGCGACGAGGACTTCGTGACCGCCGTGCTGGTGGAGTTCGGCCCGGCTGGCGAGCTGCGCCTGGTCAACTGCGGCCACCCACCGCCGCTGCGGTTCCGCGGCGGGGTCGCCGAGCTGCTGACCAGGGCCGAGCCGACCACGCCGCTGGGGCTCGACCCCGACCCCGCCGTGCAGCGCTTCCGGCTCGGCCCTGGCGACCGGCTGCTGCTCTACACCGACGGCCTGGTGGAGGCCAGAGACGCCGACGGCCGCGGCTTCGAGCTGGCCGACCGGGCTGCGGGCGCGCTCGCCGCGCCGAGCCTCGCCGACGCCCTCGACGGTCTGGTCGGCCTGGTGCTCGAGCACGCCGGCGGCAACCTCGACGACGACATGGCCCTGGTCCTGGCGCAGCCCCGGGGCAGGATCGCCCGGCGCCTGGCCGTGGTCCCCGCCGGTCGGTACTCCGCCTGAGCGTCAGCTCGGCCGCTCGGCCAGGGTGCGCTCGGCCAGGGTGCGCTCGGCCAGGGTACGGCCGGGCCTCCGGCCGGGGAGCGTGCGCATGCGGTCCCTTTCGCGACGGTGCGGTGCCGGGGTGCGCGGGTATTCTCGAGCCGTCGGGCGCCGCAGGAGCCCAACGCATCTGGCGGGAGCGGGTAAAGCGATGAGGATGGGCCCAGCGACGCCGCCCCCGGGCACGCCGCGGCGCAGTTCCGTGATGCACGCTGAGCAGCGCGACCCGGCAGCCGCGGTGCGGCGGGCGTTCGCCGGCCGGTTCGGGCGCCGGCCCGAGGGGATCTGGGCCGCGCCGGCCCGGGTCAACCTCATCGGCGAGCACACCGACTACAACGACGGGTTCGTCCTGCCGCTCGCCATCGACCGCCGCGCCGTCGTCGCCGCGGCCAGGCGCCCCGACGACGTGCTGCGCCTGCTCTCGCTCCAGAAGGGGGAGGAGCAGCTCCGCCTGCGCGACGTGCGGCCCGGGAGGGTGCACGGCTGGGCGGCGTACCCCGCGGGCGCGGTCTGGTCGCTCGCGCAGGACAGCGCCCCGGTGGGCGGGCTGGACCTCGTCCTCACCAGCGACGTGCCCATCGGCTCCGGGTTGTCGTCCAGCGCGGCCGTCGAGTGCGCGACCGTGCTGGCCGCGCGCGACCTCTACGGCGGCCCGGACCAGCCGGAACGGCTGGCGCTGGTCGCGCAGCGGGCGGAGAACGAGATCGTCGGGGTCCCCTGCGGGATCATGGACCAGATGGCCTCCGTCGCGTGCACCGCCGGGCGCGCGATGCTGCTCGACACCCGCTCCCTCGCCACCGAGCAGGTGGCGTTCGACCCCGCTGCCGCGGGCCTGGTCCTGCTCGTCGTCGACACCCGGGTGTCGCACTCGCTCGCCGACGGCGCCTACGCCGAGCGCCGCACCGCCTGCGAGCAGGCGGCCCGGGTGCTCGGCGTGCCCGCGCTGCGCGACGTGACCGAGGCCGAGGTCGACGCGGCGCGTGACCGGCTGGGCGAGGTGCGGCACCGCCGGGCCCGGCACGTCGTCACGGAGAACGCCCGCGTGCTCGCCGTGGCCGAGCTGCTGCGCCAAGGCCGGCTCGACGCGATCGGCCCGGCGCTGACCGCCTCCCACGCGTCGCTTCGGGACGACTACGAGGTCAGCGCGGCCGAGCTGGACACCGCGGTCGAGGCGGCCCTGGCGGCAGGCGCGCTGGGCGCCCGGATGACCGGGGCCGGGTTCGGCGGGTGCGCCCTCGCGCTGGTCCCGGCCGGCGCGGCGCGGACGGTCACCAGGGCGGTGCAGGCAAGGTTCGCCGACCACGGGTTCCGCCCGCCCGCCGTCTTCCCCGCCCACCCCACCGACGGGGCAACCAGGCTCGCGTGAGCCGTGCGTGACCGGTAGCCGGTGGATGTCGCCGGCAGCGCCCTGGTCACGGCTGAGGAGCTGGTCGACCGGGGCGTGGTCGTCGGTGCGGAGGGGTGAACCCGCCCGGGGCGCGCCGGGCTCACGGCAGGCGGCGGAACCAGACGATCGAGGTGGCCGCGCCGAGCAGCAGCAGGCCGGCAGCGCCGCCGAGGAACACCGAGGTCAGCTCGCGGTCCTCGCTGACGTAGGCCAGGCGCGAGCCGAGGTTGCGGTAGACGGTGGCGAGGGCGTCGCGGGTGGTGGCGGTGAGGAACTGCCCGCCGGTCAGGTCGGCGATCCGGCGCAGGGTGGTCTCGTCGGGCGCGAGCGGCACGACCGAGCCGTCGGGCTGCCGGAGCACGGCGCCTGGGCTGCCCAGCGCGACGGTGAAGACCGGGACCCCCTCCTGTCTGGCCTGCTCGGCGGCGACCAGGGGGGCGATCCCACCCGAGGAGAGGCCGTCGGACATGAGCAGCACGGCGGTGGGCGGCCGTTCCCCCGTGCCCGGGGCGGCCGTGCCGCGGCTGGCCTCGAGCGCGCGCAGCAGCCCGTCGCCGATGACGGTGCCGGGGCGGACCGGCGCGCGCGCCAGCGCCTCGCGGATCGCGGCCCGGTCGGTGGTGGGCCGGGACTCCACCCGGGCGGTGGCCGCAAAGGTGACCAGGCCGACCTGGATGCGGGCGGGGAGCTGGTCGAGGAAGCCGTCGACCGCCTGGCGGGCGGCGAGGATGCGGTTGGGCTCCACGTCGCGGGCGAGCATCGACGAGGAGGTGTCGATCGCGAGCATGACCGTTGCCTCGTCGCGGGGCACCCGGGCGACCGCCTCGGGGCGGGCCAGGGCGACCAGCAGCACTGCGGCCGCGAGCAGGTAGAGCAGGGCGGGGACGACCCGGCGCCAGCCCGGCAGGGCGGTGAGCACGCCGGGCAGCAGGGCGGGGTTGCCGAAGTTGGCGGCGCGGCGGGCACGGCCCCGCTCGCCAAGGAGCCACAGCGCGGCCGCGGCCGGGGCCAGGAGGATCGCCCACAGCATCCCCGGCCACTCGAACTTCATGCGCTGGCCTCCCGGGCGAGCTTGATCCGGGGCGCCGGCACGGCCCCGAGCGACGCCTTCATGCGCTGGCCTCCCGGGCGAGCTCGATCCGGGGCGCCGGCACGGCCCCAAGCACCGCGTCCAGGAGCTGGTCGGCGGTGGCGTTCTCGGCCAGCGCCGTGTCCAGGCCGGCGGCGGGCCCGTGGCGGTCGTCGGGCATGCGGGGCTCCTTGCGTCCGGTGGTCACGGGAGGCGGGCGGTCGAGCGGGCCCACAGCAGGCCGGCCAGGCCGAGCAGCACCAGTGCAGCGGCGGCGAAGGCCACGGTCACCTCGTGCTCCTCGATGCGGTAGCCGATGCGGGAGCCGAGGCTGCCGTACACCGCGGAGAGGTTGCGGCTGGTCGGCGCGAGGAAGGAGCGCCCGCCGCTGGTCTCGGCGATGCGCGCCAGGGTCTCCTCGTCTGGCGGGACGGGCCGGGTGTTGACGCCGCCGAACGGGTCGGGGGTGCGCAGCACCCCGTCCCTGGTGCCGAGCGCGATCGTGTAGACGGGCACGCCGAGGTCGCGGGCGCGCTCGGCCTGGACGAGCGGGTCGCCCCCGGCCGAGTTGGCGCCGTCCGACAGCAGCAGCGTGACGGCCGGGGGTCCGCCCCGGGTGGTCTCGGGCGGCGGAGCGGTGCCGGGCTGCGCTCCCCCGGCGGCCTGGCGCAGCGCCTCGATGCTGTCCAGGGCGCGGGCGATGCCGTCGCCCATGGCGGTCCCCCCGTTGGCCCGCAGGGTCTCGAGGGCCAGGCGGACCGCTTCGCGGTCGGTGGTCGGCTGCACCAGCGTCTGGGCGTCGCTGGAGAAGGTGACCAGGCCGACCTGGAAGCGGTCGGGCAGCCGGTCGAGGAAGCGCCCGGCCGCGGCGCGGGCCGCGTCCAGCCGGGTCGGGTCGACGTCGTCGGCGTTCATCGACCCGGACACGTCGATCACCAGCAGCACCGTGGCCTGGTCGCGGGGGACTGGCACCCGGGCCATGGGCCGGGCCACGCCGGCCAGCAGGAGCGTGAGCGCGAGCAGGAACAGCGCCGCCGGCAGGTGCCGCCGCCAGCGGTTGGTGCGCGCGACCACCCCGGCCAGCACGTCGAGGGCGGGATAGCGCACCGCGTAGCGCGCGCGGTGCCGCCGCGCGAGCAGCAGGGCGAGCATGAGGAGGGGTACGAGCAGCAGCCCGACGAGGAGGACGGGGGTGGTGAAGGTCATCGGGCGGCTCCCGACATGCGGTCCGGCGGCCGGTCGCTGCCCCGGACCTCGGAGGAACACTCTCACCGATCGTGTGTAAGCGGTATGTCAAGACGGACCCGTCGAACCGGAAGGTTCCCGGCCGGGCCTGGTTTGGTGGGAGGATCGTGGCGCGACGCCCACGCCCAGGAGGAGGACCCGTGCCGGCACCGCCCCCGACCCCCGACTCGCTGCGCCGGCTGCCAAAGGCCGAGCTGCACCTCCACCTCGACGGCTCGCTGCGGCCGGCCACGGTCGAGGAGCTGGCCCGCTCGCTCGGGCTGGTCCCAGCCGACGCCCCGGCCGGTGCCGCCATGGCCCGCGTGCGGGTGGCCAGGCGGGCCGGGCTGGCCGAGGCGCTGGCCGGCTTCGGGCTGCTCCTGCCGCTGCTGCAGACCAGGGAGCACCTGGCCCGCGTCACCGGGGAGCTGGTCGAGGACCTGGCCGCCGACGGGGTGGTCTACGCCGAGCTGCGGTTCTGTCCACGCCTGAACACCGGGCAGGGGCTGGGCATCGACGAGGTGCTGGCAACCGCCGGCGCGGCGGCCGCCGAGGCCGAGGCGGCCACCGGCACCCGGGTGCGGCTGATCGCCTGCCTCATGGGTGGGGTCGGCCCGGAATGGAACGCCCCGGTGGTCGACGCGGCGATCAGGCGGACCGACGCCGGGGTCGTCGCGGTCGACCTGGCCGGTCCGGTCGAGGGACGCTCCCCGGACTGGGTGGACGCCCACGCGCGCCTGTTCGCCCGGGCCGCCGAGGCGGGCCTGCGCGTGACCGTGCACGCTGGCGAGGCCGAGCCCCCAGCGGCGATCCGCACTGCGCTGGACCGCTACGGCGCCGAACGGATCGGGCATGCGACCAGCCTGGCCGACGACCCCGACCTGCTCGCCGAGGTGGTCGGGCGGGGGGTGGTGCTGGAGACCTGCCCGCGGTCGAACTACTGGACCCGCACCCCGGCCGAGATGGCGACCCTGGCCGACCACCCGGTCGGCCGGCTCCTCGCGGCCGGGGCCAGGGCGTGCCTGAACACCGACGACCGGGCCCTGTTCGCCAACGACCTGTCCTCCGAGCTGGCCGTGGTGGCCGAGGCGCAGGGGCTGGGTGACCGGGAGCTGGCCGTGCTGGTGGCCAACGGGTTCGCGGGCGCCTTCGACCGCGACCGGGCCGCCGCCGCGCTGGCCGCCGCCACCACCGAGGCCCGAGGCGTCACCGGGCCCCGCCACCACTGAGGCCCGCGGCGGCGACGCTCGCGGGGTGGCGGCCGCGGCGACGCCGGCGGCCGCCGGTGACGGCCCACACAGTTACCCGCCACAGCGCCTCGGCAACGATCTGCCTGCTCATCTTCGACACGCCGCTGGCCCGCTCGGTGAAGGTGATCGGCAGCTCCACCACCTGGAACCCCTCCCGCCAGGTGCGGTGGGCCATCTCGACCTGGAAGCAGTAGCCGTTGGACTGCACCGCCTCCACCGGCAGCGCCTCGAGCACCTCGCGCCGGTAGGCCCGGTAGCCGGCGGTGGCGTCGTGGACCGGCACGCCCAGGGCGAGCCGCACGTAGACGTTGCCGCCGCGGGAGATCGCCTCGCGCAGCTTGGACCAGTTGACCGTGCGGCCGCCGGGCACGTAGCGCGACCCGATCGCCAGGTCGGCGCCGGCGAGCGCGTCGAGCAGGGCGGGCAGGCGCTCGGGCGGGTGGGAGAGGTCGGCGTCCATCTCCACCAGGGCGTCGTAGCCGCGGGCCAGCCCCCAGGCGAACCCGGCCCGGTAGGCGGCACCCAGCCCGAGCTTGGCGTCGCGCTCCAGGAGCTGCACGCGCGGTCCGCCGTCCATGCGCGCGGTCACCAGCTTGGCGGTGCCGTCCGGGCTGCCGTCGTCGACCACCAGCACGTCGACCCTGGCGTCGACGGCGAGCACCCGGTCGAGGACCTCCTCGACCGAGTCGGCCTCGTTGTAGGTCGGGATGACCACGAGCGCCTTCAAGGGCCACCTCGCGAGGCTGGCTGGCGCGGGCCGGGCACGGTCTGCCCGGTGTCGGATGGCACGCCAACCCGGCGGCCAACCCGGACGACCGCCACCAGGGTGCCCACCGCGAGCCCGATGAGCACCGCCTCGACCAGGCGGCCGAGGCGCGCGTAGGCGGTCAGGCCCGACCGGGGCGCGACCTCGGCCCGGAGCGTGGCGGCCTGGTACAGGCCGGTGCGCTGGCGGGCGGCGCCGTCCGGGCCGACCATGGCGCTGATCCCCGAGACGGCCACGTGGACGACGGTGCGGCCGGTCTCGACGGCGCGGAGCTGGCTGGTGGCCAGGTGCTGCCGGGAGCCGGGAACCACCCCCCAGGAGGAGTTGTTGGTCAGCACCACAAGGAAGCGGGCGCCCTCCCTGGCCAGCCGGCTGGAGTCCTCGGTGTAGGCCGACTCCCAGCAGATGACCGTGCCGAACCGGGTCCCGTCGACCAGCAGCGGCTCGAGCCGCCGCCCGGGCGCCCGGTCGCGCCCGGCCTCGTTGGTCACGGGCAGGAGCCGGCGCATGGTCGCCCCGCCCGGCACGTACTCGCCGAAGGGCACCAGGCGGCGCTTGACGTAGCGGTCGGCGAGCACGCCACCGGGGGTGAACAGCAGCGCCTCGTTGGCGACGCGGTCGGGGGGCGCGTCGGTGCTGGCGCCGAGCAGCAGGGGCGCACCGGCCCCGGCGGCAGCCCGGCGGATCCCGGCGAGCAGCCCGGGGTCGGCGAAGGGGTCGTCGTTGACCGCTCCCTCGCCCCAGATGACCAGGTCGGGTGGGGGGCCGTCGCCGGCAAGGCGGGCGGTGCGCTGCTCGTGGTTGGCGAAGGTCTCGGCGTCGGCCTGCGCCTCCCGGCCCAGGCGGTCGGCGCGGCTACGCCCGGGCACGTTGCCCTGCACGGCGACCACGTCGAGGCTGGGCCCGTCGACCGGCGGGGGCGCGGGGGCGGCCAGGCCGGCGAGCGGCAGCACGGCTGCGAGCCCGATCCAGGCCAGTGCGGCGGCGGCTGGCCGCCGGCGCGCCGGCGGGGGTGCGGCCGCTCCCCGGGCCCGGGCCGCCATGGCCGCCCGCACGGCCATGGCCAGGGCCAGGTTGACCGTCACGATCACCGCGGACAGCCCGTAGGCGCCGACCACCCGGGCGAGCGGGAGCAGCGGCCCACCGCCGTGCTGGCTCAGGCCGAGGACTCCCCACGGGAAGCCGCCCAGGGGGGCGTAGGAGCGGACCAGCTCGAACGCCGCCCAGCAGGCGGGCAGCAGGACCACCCGCCAGGCGCCGAGGCGCCTGGTCGCGGGGACCAGCGCGAAGAACGCGGCCACGAACAGGGCCTGGGCGGTGCTGAGCGACGCCCAGGCCAGGTTGCCGAACACCTCGATCCAGCGCAGGTGCACGCCGAAGAAGGTGAGGCCGGCGACCAGGCCGAGCCCGGCGGCGGCCCGGGGCCGCACCGTCTCCACGGCGAGCAGCAGGGGGACCAGGGCCACGAAGGCGACCGCGCCGAGGTCGGGCCCTGGAAACGCGAGCACCAGGCCGACACCGGTGGTGACCGCCGCGGCCAGGAGCAGGCCAGCGCGGGCGGCCCGACCGGGCGGCCGCGCCGGCGCCTCCGCGGCGCCCGGCCGCAGCCCGCCAGGCGCGGGTGCTGTCACGCGCAGTCGCGGCACAGCTCGCGCCGGCGGTCGGCGAGCTGGCTGCGGTGCTTCACCAGGAAGCAGCTCTTGCAGACGAACTCGTTCTGCTGGACCGGGAGCACCTTGGTGGTCAGCGACTCGCGGGCCTCGTCGCGGCCGACGTTGAGCAGCGAGTCGTCGTCGTCCTCCTCCTCGCCGGCCGAGGGCCGGTCGGCCTTCTTCGCGATCAGCTCTTCGAGCGAGGCCTCGACCTGCGTCTCTTCTTCCTCGTCCTCTGGCACCTTCATGGTTCCTTTCCATCGGTTGCGCCGGCACGATGCGCCGGTGTCCTGCCGGTCACGGTGTCGCCGTGCAGTCCGTGCGTCCGTGCGTCCGTGCGTCCGTGCGTCCGTGCGTCCGTGCGTCCGTGCGTCCGTGCAGTCCAGTCCTCCCCTAACAGCTCCCGACTGGCGGTTGTTCCCGGGGTGACGACATGTTGCACCCTGCGTGCAAGGCGGCGGCTGGCCGGGTGCGGCCCGCCGGCGGGCGCCGCCCGCTGCTCGGCTACCGCTGGGATCTGATCGCGCGCGGCCCGCCTGCACCCGGCTCGGCCGGAGCCCGTCCGGCCGCCCGGCCCCAGGGTCGGCGCAGTATCGGCCGAGGTCGCGGGCAAGTCAATGGTGGCCGGGCGCGGCCCGAGCGGTCAGGCCGGGTCGCCAAGCACGGTGGCCGTCGAGGCCCGGTACGGGCCCTTGCGGACCTCGATGGCGGCCGGGAGCAGGTCTTTGACCTCGTCGTTGTGGGTGACCAGCAGCACCTGGCGGAAGCGGCCCTGCAGGGTGGTGAGCGCGGCCAGCATCCGCTCACGCCGGTCCCGGTCGAGCGCGCCGAGCACCTCGTCGAGGACGAGCACGCCGAGCTCGCCGGCGCCCTCGGCGATGACCAGGCTCACCGCCACCCGCAGGGAGAGGCTGGCCAGGTCGTTCTCGGAGCCGGAGAAGCGGGACAGCTCGTGCTCGGTCCCGGCGTCGGCGATGCGGATCGTGTAGTCCTCCGGGTCGACCACCAGGTCCTGGTACTCGCCGTCGGTCAGCTCGGCGAACAGCGCGGCCGCCTCGGCGGACAGCCGCCGCCCCAGCCGGGAGACCAGGTGCAGGCGGAACGCGACCACCAGGTCGACGAGCCGGGCCAGGTAGCCGGCCTCGTCCTCCAGGGCGGCGACCCGCTCGTGCCGCTCGCGGCCGGCGGACAGGGCCGCTGCCTGGTCGGCCTCGCGCCGGCGGGCGCCCGCCAGCGCGCCCGCGGCCTGCTGGTGCGCGCCGTGGGCCAGGGTCTGCTGCTGGCCGGCGGCGCGCTGCCGGTCCCTGGCGCGCTGCCGCGCCCCGTCGGCGTCGCCGAGGGTTGCCGCCTCGGCGTCCAGGGCCGCAGCGCGGCCGTCGGCCTCGTCGGCCCGCGCCAGTGCCCCCTTGGCCGCGTCGCGGTCCACCCCGGCCTGGTCGCGCCGGGCCCGCAGGCCGGCCAGGGCGGCGGTCAGCTCGTCCCGGCGGGCGGCCGCCTGCCGGCAGCGCTCCCAGGCTGCCTGGTCGAAGCCGGGGTCGGGGCAGCCGTCGAGGGTCTTCTGCCTGGCCTCGGCGTCCTCCCTGGCGGTGCGCAGGGCCGCCTCGGCCGACTCGACCAGGGCCGTGGCCCGCTCGGCCCGGCGCTCGGCCTCGCGCGCCTGCTTCAGCTCCCCCGCCAGGGTCTTCTGCCTGGCCGCGAGCGCGATCCCGGCCGCCTTGGACTCGTCGGTGGCCACGGCCGCCCTGGCGTGGGTGGCCGCGGCCGCGTCCAGCTCCTCGGCCCGGTGCCGGCGCAGGTCCCCGTACCGCTCCCCGAGCGGTAGCCCGCAGGTCGGGCAGGGCGCCGCGGGGTCGAGCGCGTCACCCGCCTCGGCCGCCTCCCGGGCCGCGGCGTGGGCGGCCGCCGCCGCGCCGAGCGCCCTGCTCAGCTCGGCGTGGCGCTCGCGGGCGGCCTCCAGCTCCTCGTCGATCCCGTCCTGCTCGGCCTCGAGCCTGACCCGGGCCGCGACCAGCTCGGCGCTGCCCTGGGCCTCCCGCGTGGCCCGGGCCAGCGCGTCGGCGGCGGTCCGCTCCCGGCGGTGGGCGTCCTCAAGGGCGCGGGTCAGGGCCGCCCGCTCGGCGTGGACCTCCCGGGCCCGCTCGAGCGCGTCCAGCTCCTGGGCCGCCTCGGCCAGCCCGGCCGCCTGCGCCTCAGCGGCCCGGATCTCCGGCTCGAGCGCGTCGGCGGCGGCCGCCCGCGCCTCGTGCCGGTCGGCCTCCTGCCGGCTGGTGGCCGCCTCGGCCCGGGCCAGGCCGGCCCGGTTGCGCAGGTCGGCCAGGGTGGCGGCGGCCCGCTCTGCCTCGGCGGCGGCCGCCTCCGCCGCGGCCAGGGCGCTGGCGGCCTCCGCCGCGGCCGCGGCCGCGGCCGCCTCCGCCCCTTCGGCCGCGGTGAGCTCCTCGGCGGCCGCCGCGGCGGCCGCCTCGAGGGCGTCCAGGTCGGGGAGCTGCGCCCTGGCCCCCTCGGCGGTCTTGCGCCGGTCCCTGGCCTCGTCGCGGGCCCGGGCAAGGGCGCGCTCGATCGGGCTGACCCCGAGCAGGTCGAGGACCAGCTTGCGACGGTCGTTGGCCTGCATGGTGGCGAACGCGGTCAGCTCCTTCTGCTGGGCGCAGACCGAGGCCAGGAACGCCCGCTGGTCCATGCCGAGCACCCGCGCCAGGAAGCCGTTGGCCTCCCGGGCCGACTGCACCGCGAGCTGCCCGTTGCGGTACACCTCGACCTCGGGGGTGAGGTTCTGCCCCTTCAGCCGGCGCCGCACGTCGTAGGCGTTGCCCTCGTGCTCGAAGACCAGCTCGACCCGCAGGTCCTCCCTGATCCCCGCCGAGCGCAGCTCCGCCTTGTCGGTCCGCGAGTCCCCATAAAGTGCATACCGGACACTCTCGATCAGCGAGCTCTTGCCAGCGCCGTTCGGGCCGTAGATGCAGATGAGGCCGTCGGGGAACTCGAGGTCGACGGCCCGGAAGACCCGGTAGTTGCGCAGCGACAGGGAGCGGAGATGCATCGCTAGCGGGCCTCCTCCTCGGCGCGCTCGAGGAAGCCGCGGCCCATGCCGGCCAGCCGGTCCCGGTCGTAGCCCTCGATCGGCACGCTGGCCAGGTAGCGGTCCCACTCGTCGGCCAGGCTCGCGACCGGCTCGGCGCCGACCTGGGCGGCGCCCTCACCCTCGGCCTCCTCGACGTGCACGGCCACGTGCAGGGCGCCCGCGAACGCCTCGCCGACGACCCGCCGGTCGAGCAGGCGGCGCACCTCGGCCCGGGCCTGGTTGACGAACACGCGCACGACGGCCCCGTCCGCCCCGGCAGGCGGGGCGAGCCCGGCGATGGCGTCGTACACCTCGGACACGTCCATGCCGAAGGCGTCGAGCTGGAAGGTGGCGAGCGGCCGGCCGCCCGGCACCGGGTGGTGGCGGGCCGCGCCCGAGGCGGTGTCCAGGCTGAGCACGCCCTTCACGGCCGGCTCGTCGCCCTTGGGGAGGTCCTTGAAGCTGAAGGTGTCGGTCGACCCGGGGTACCAGGCGTTGGGGGCGACCTTGGCGTGGTTGTGGAAGTGGCCGAGCAGGATGCGGTCGAACCCGGCGTCCAGGTCGGCCAGGTCGACCTCGTGCTCGTTGACGTCGCCGTAGGTGTAGCGGCGCGACAGCACCGTGACCGCGACGTGGGTGACGAGCAGGTTGTGGTGGTCGGCGCTGCGCGCCGCCGCCGCCGCCGCGATCTCCTGCTTCTGCTCCTCGGCGCTGCCGGACTGCGGGACCGCGTGGACCCGCAGCCCTGCCAGCAGGTCGACGGCCTCGTGGGCGCCCCGGTAGGCGAAGGCCATGGTCGGGAACGCGTCGGCCAGCACCGCGTACGGCGAGCCTGACTCGCGCAGCCGCGGGGTGTCGTGGTTGCCGGAGATGGCCAGGGTGGGCACGCCGGCGTCGGCCAGCCGTCGCAGCCCCCGGGCGCCCTCCCGGAACGCCCGGTAGGTCGGGCGGGGCGCGTCGAACAGGTCCCCGAGTACCAGCACCGCGTCCGGGTCGAGCCCGAGGGCTGCGTCCACCGCCCGGTGCCAGGACGCCGCGAAGTCGGCCTCGCGCTGGTTCAGGCCGTGCTCGTCGACCGCCTGGTAGTGCGAGCGTCCCAGGTGCGCGTCGGAGATCGCGACGACCCGGGCCATCAGTCGTAGAAGCCCTGCATCGCGCCGACCGGTCGCGGCCGGGCCGCTTCCGGCTCGGGGAGGGTCTGCAGCCAGTCCTCGTAGTAGTGGACCTTGCTGGGCAGCGCGAACGGCGCCTCCGGGTTGGTCACCAGCGCCTCCCCCGGCATCAGGGTCTGGATCTCGGGGCCGAGGTCGGACAGGTCCTGCTTGGACGACGAGCGCAGGATGCTGCGGTCGCGCTCGTCGGCCAGGCCGAGCACGAAGTAGGTGTTGAACTGGCTGAGCAGCTCGGCGTCGATCAGCTTGGGCTGCTGGGTGACCGCGCACAGCCCCACGTTGAACTTGCGCCCCTCCCGGGCCAGCCGGGGGAACACGTTGAACTCGGCGTCGTCCAGCCGGGTGAGCACCCGCTGGGCCTCCTCGAGCGCGACCAGGGTGCGGGGCAGCCTGCCGAACCGCTCCCGGTCGGAGCGGTAGGCGTCGGTCCGCTCCTCGAGCAGGCTGCGGGTGAGCAGCGACGCCACCAGGGTCTCCTCGACCGCCTCCAGCCCTGAGGTGTCGATCAGCACCACCTTGCCGTCGGCCAGGTCGTCCAGGACCCTCCCGGTCAGGGACTGGCTCGGGTCGGAGGTCATCAGAGGCAGGCGCACGATCCGCTTGGCCCGGCGGGCGAGCACCTGGATGGTGGCGAGCGCGTAGCGGCCGAGCTCGCTGCCGTCCTTCAGCCCCTCCGGCTCCTCCTCGGCCAGGCGCACCAGCCACTCCCCCTTCTCCCCCAGGTGCGCTGCGGCGCTCTCGAGCGCCTCGGACTGGGGCACGGTGAACTTCCAGGCGGTGCGCAGGTCGTCGACGGACAGCTCGGCCAGGGAGAGCCGCAGCAGGTTGCCCTGGCCCGGCCTGGGGCTCGGGGAGTAGACGCGCAGCCGCTCGGGTGCGAGCGGGTGGTCGGCGAGCCCCTTGCGGGGCGGCCCGCCGCCGTTCAGGTACTCGCCGTGGGGGTCGAACAGCAGCAGCGCGTAGCGGCCGTGGGCGGCCAGGAGCTGCCCGGCCAGCACCTTCATGAGGTTCGACTTGCCCATGCCGGTGGTGGCGAAGACCCCGACGTGGCTCGGCAGGGTCTCGCCCCGGATCCCGACCGGCAGGTCGATGGTGTCCTCGCCCGAGCGCAGCCGCCCGATCTCGACGTCGCCCATCCGCTCGCGCAGGAACTCGAGGTCGGCCTGGGTGGGCGCGGTCACCTCCCCGAACTGGGCGGGCAGGCTCTTTGGCTTGTGGAAGCTGCGGTCGGCCCCGACGTAGCCGAGGCTCGACACCTTCGCCACCTTGTACAGCCGCCGCTCCACGTCGCGCATGCCGGTCGGCTCCCCCACCTGGTCCATGGCCATGAGGCCGCCGGCGGTGCGCTCGGCCCAGCCGTCGTCGGACGACTCCGAGCCGTAGGCGACGTCGGTGACCCGGAACAGGTAGCGCCGGCCCCGCTCGCCGTCGGCGCCGACGAGCAGCTCGCCGAGGAACAGGTCCTCGCCGTAGAAGGCCCGGAAGCGGACGTCGAGCACGGAGCGGCCGAAGATGCGGCCTTTGTAGCCGGGGTGCTGGTCGGGCATGGGACGGTCCTCTGGTCGGGTCAGGCGTTCAGGGTGTCAGGCGTTCAGGGTGTCAGGCGTTCAGGGTCAGGTGGAAGTCGCGCAGCACCAGGTCGACGTCGTCCTCGGCCAGGCCCTCGCGCAGCAGCGCCTCGCGCAGGTCGCGGCGCAGGTCGGCGAGCAGGTGGCCGGGCAGGGACACGACCTGGTGGGCGCGGGCCAGCGGGTAGGGGTAGCCGAGGAAGGCGGGGTCGTCGGAGAGCCCGGCCAGCACCGCGAACAGCTCCTCGGCGCTGCGGTCGCCGCGGACGGCGTCGACCCGGAAGGCGTAGGCGCCGCGGCGGGCGAGCCGGGCCACGTACACCTCCGAGCGCCAGGTCGTGCCGGCCGCCTCGGCGGCGTCGGTGACCCGCAGGAGCCAGCGCGCGTCCGGGCCGACCTCGTCCTCGGCCCGGCGCCGGACCCGCAGCACCAGTGGCGCGTAGCGGCCCCAGCGCAGCTTCGACGCCTTGGTCACCCCGACCAGGTCGACCCCTCGCTCCAGGGCCAGCTCGTGGACTGGCCGTACGACCGCGGCGGGCATGTACGGGCCCGGGTGCAGGCTCCCGTCGACCAGCACCAGGTCCCCCGGTCCGGCCTCGGCGACGGCCTGCCTGGCCCGCTCCCACTCGGCCAGTTCCCGGAGGACGTCCACGACCCCGCCGAGGTCGGTCAGCTCCCGCTCGCGCACCACCCCGGCCGCGGCCAGGGCGTGCGCGTACTCGGCCTTGGCGTCGGTCTGGTTGAGGGTGCGCAGCACGAGCTGGTCGCGCTCCTCGCGGATCGTGGCCCGGTCGCGGTGCCAGATGGTGCCGGCCCGGTAGGCGACCACCCAGAAGCTGCGCCCGTTGACCAGGCAGGCCGACCCGCCGTCGACCGCGGCGGTGCAAACCCCTCGGGCCGGGTCGCTGCCGATCTGGACGATCTCGGCGTCGGGGCGCAGCTCGATCGGCCGGTCGTCGCCGGGCGCGACCGGCTCGTCGGCCGGGTTGTCCACCCGGGTGCCGCCGTCGGCGAGCAGCCGGGTCAGGTGCCCGGCGGCCGTCCGGACTCGGTCGGCGTAGTCCTCGACGAGCACGCCTGCCTCCCTCTGGGGGCCGTTGCCGAACACCAGTTCTGTCCGAGCGTAACGGATGGACACGCTGAGGGGAAGCAGCCGGCAGTCTACAGGGACCCGCCCCCGGGCCCACACGCCGAGGCGGTCGGCGAGCCAGCGGCGCTGTGTCGCCGGTGCGGTCGTACTCCTCCTTGATGCGGGAGAGCAGGAAGACCTCGTAGTCCATAGCCCTCTCCGCAATAGTGCTCATGGTCCTCTGTCCATGTGGGGGGAGCTCGCTCCCCCCACGGCCCCCCAACAGCGCCTGTGCCACGGTCCGAGGGTCCCGCCGCCGCTGGGCGGCGGGCCTGTGGAATACTCGGGGGCGGAACTGGTGGCCCCGCGCGACAGGACTGCACCATGACCGAGCTGGCGGCGACCGCCCTTGACTTCCTCGAGATCGACCGGGAGCTGTCGGAGGAGGAGCGCCTGATCCGGGACACCACCCGGCGCTTCGTCGAGCACCGGGTCCTGCCCGAGATCGCCGCCTGGTTCGAGCACGGCGAGTTCCCCCGCGAGGCGGTCAAGGAGCTCGGCGCCCTCGGCCTGCTCGGCATGCACCTCGACGGCTACGGCTGCGCCGGGACCAACGCGGTCAGCTACGGCCTGGCCTGTCTGGAGCTCGAGGCTGGCGACTCGGGCTTCCGCAGCTTCGTGTCGGTGCAAGGGTCGCTGGCCATGTTCCCGATCTGGATGTACGGCTCCGACGAGCAGAAGCAGGCGTGGCTGCCGCGGATGGCGGCCGGCGACGCGGTCGGCTGCTTCGGGCTGACCGAGCCTGACTTCGGCTCCAACCCGGCGGGCATGCGCACCAGCGCGCGCCGGGACGGGTCGGACTGGTTGCTGAACGGCACCAAGATGTGGATCACCAACGGCGGCATCGCCGACGTCGCGGTGGTCTGGGCCCGGACCGGCGAGGGCGTGCGCGGCTTCCTGGTGCCCCGGGGCACGACCGGGTTCTCGACCCGCGACATCGACCGCAAGCTGTCGCTGCGCGCCTCGGTCACCTCAGAGCTGGTCCTGGACGACTGCCGCCTGCCCGGCGATGCCGTCCTGCCCGGCGTCCGTGGCATGCGCGGCCCGCTGTCGTGCCTGAACGAGGCCCGCTACGGCATCGTCTGGGGTGCGATGGGCGCGGCCCGGGCGTGCTTTGCCGCCGCCCTCCAGTACGCCGGGACCCGGGTGCAGTTCGACCGCCCGATCGCGGCCTTCCAGCTCACCCAGCAGAAGCTGGTCGACATGCTGGTCGAGCTGAGCAAGGGCATGCTGCTCGCCCTGCACCTGGGGCGGGCCAAGGACGCCGGCACCCTCACCCCCCAGCAGGTCAGCCTGGGCAAGCTGAGCAACGTGCGCGAGGCGCTGGAGATCGCCCGCAGCGCCCGGACGATCCTGGGCGCCAACGGCGTCACCCTCGAGTACCCGGTCATCCGGCACGCCAACAACCTCGAGTCGGTCCTCACCTACGAGGGCACCAGCGAGATCCACACGCTCGTGCTCGGCCAGGCCATCACCGGCACCGCCGCCTTCGGATAGCGGCGGGCCGGGGCCGGCCCGCCCGGACCAGGACGAGCATCCTGGGATTGCTGCAACCAGGGTCCGATTCGATCGTTAGGAATTGATCGGTAGGACCGAACCTTTCTGCTGGTTTTCGGCGCCGGTGCAGACTGATCTACCTAGTGAATCCTACCGTTGAGCTAGTGAATCCTACCGTTGACCGCCTGCACAGCTGATCAGATACTCCCCGAGCGCGGGTGCAGGCACGCGCGCATGGTTGCCTGCTCGCGCCGAGGGGGATTCCTTGTGGCCGCGCGCGGTGCTCCTCAGCCGAATTCCGCGCGGCCGTCGACTGCCGGCCCGCCGCGAATTCATGAGGAGGGTCCACTCATGCGGCCGTTGATATCTGCAGTACACCGACGAGCCAAGGCGGGGGCCACCGCCTCAGCCTTGACGGTCATGGCCTTGCTCCTCGTCCTGCTCACGCCGCTCGCAGCCCAGGCCGCGCCGACCCTGCCCGATGGGTTCAACGACGAGGTCGCCTTCACCGGCCTCTCCAACCCGGTCAACGTGGAGTTCGCCGACGGCAAGGTCTACGTCGCCGAGAAGGGCGGCGAGATCAAGGTCTTCGACAGCCTCACCGACACCACCCCGGACGCGCTCGGCACCGGCCTCGAGCCCGAGGTCCACAACTTCTGGGACCGGGGCATGCTCGGCATGGCGGTCGACCCGCAGTTCCCGGCGCGGCCCTACATCTACGTGCTGTACACCTACGACCACATCCTCGGCGACCCCAACCCGGCGCCCAAGTGGGGCGACGACTGCCCCACCCCGCCGGGCGCCACCGACCAGGGCTGCGTCGTGAGCGGCCGGCTGACCCGCCTGACCGTCGACGCGACCGGCAAGGCGACGGTCCCCGGCAGCGCCCGGGTCCTCATCGAGGACTGGTGCCAGCAGTTCCCGAGCCAGTCCACCGGCGACCTGGCCTTCGGCCCTGACGGCGCCCTCTACGCCAGCGGCGGTGACGGCGCCAGCTTCAACTACGCCGACTACGGCCAGACCGGCAACCCCTGCAACGACCCGCTGGGCGACGGGGGCTCCGCCGACAACGAGGGCGGCGCGCTGCGTTCCCAGGACACCCGCACCGCCGGCGACCCGGTCACCCTGGACGGCACGGTCGTGCGCATCGACGCCGCCACCCTGGCCGACCTGCCCGCAGGCACCCCCGCGCTGACCGACAACGCCAGCCGCATCGTCGCCAGCGGCCTGCGCAACCCGTTCCGGTTCACCGTCCGCCCGGGCAGCGACGAGGTCTGGCTCGGCGACGTGGGCTGGGGCGCCTGGGAAGAGGTCGACCGCATCCAGCCAGGCGGCCCGGCCGAGAACTTCGGCTGGCCCTGCTACGAGGGCAACGCCGTCCAGTTCATCGGCTTCAACATCTGCGCCAACCTCGGCGCCGGTGAGGTGACCGGGCCGGTGTACGCCTACCGGCACAACGCCGACATGACGCTGAACACCGGGCCTGACGGCGTGCCGGCGGGCAGGTGCCACGGGGTCGGGTCGGCCGTGGCCGGGCTCGCCTTCGGCGACCCCGCCGGCAACTACCCGGCCCGGTACGACGACGCGCTGTTCTTCGCCGACCACAGCCGCGGCTGCATCGCGGCCATGCGCAAGGGCGGCGACGGCCTGCCCGACCCGGCCACGACCGAGCTGTTCGCCGCTGCCGCGACCGGCATCGTCGACCTCAAGCTCGGCCCCGACAGGAACCTGTACTGGGTCGAACTGCTCGGCGGGGTCCACCGCATCAGCTTCACCAGCGGCAACCAGCAGCCGACCCCCGACGTTCACCTACGCGGCGGTGGGCACCTACACCGCGAAGCTGCAGGTGACCGACAACCACGGGCTGGCCAGCGACCCGGCCACGGTGACGGTCAGCGCGGGCAACTCCGCGCCGGTGGCCACCATCGACGGCCCGGCCGCGACCTTGAGGTGGAAGGCCGGCGACCTGGTCGACTTCTCCGGCCATGCCACCGACCCGCAGGAGGGCGACCTGCCCGCCACTAAGCTGAGCTGGTCGCTGGCGCTGCACCACTGCGACGCGCCCGACGACTGCCACGTCGACACGATCCAGGACTTCCCGGAAGCGGCCAGCGGGTCGTTCTCCGCGCCCGACCACTCGTACCCGGCCTGGCTGGAGCTCACCCTGACCGCGACCGACTCGGGTGGGCTGACCGACACCGAGAGCGTGCGGCTGGACCCGCAGACGGTGGCGCTGACCTTCGCGTCGAGCCCGACCGGGCTGCAGCTCAAGGTCGGTCCGACCAGCAGCACGACCGAGTTCACCCGCACGGTGATCGTCGGCTCGCAGAACAGCATCCAGGCGCCGACCCCGCAGACCCTCGACGGCGCCGTCTACAACTTCGCCTCCTGGTCCGACGGGGGCGCGGCCCAGCATGACATCACCGCGCCGGCCACCCCGGCCACCTACACCGCCACCTACAGGGCCAACCAGCAGCCGACCGCGGTGATCGGCGCCAACCCGACCAGCGGCCCGGCGCCGCTCGCGGTGAGCTTCGACGGCACCGGGTCCAGCGACCCCGACACGGGTGACACCTTCACCTACTCGTGGGACCTGGACGGTGACGGGACCTTCGGGGACTCGACCGAGCCCTTCCCGACGTTCACCTACGCGGCGGTGGGCACCTACACCGCGAAGCTGCAGGTGACCGACAACCACGGGCTGGCCAGCGACCCGGCCACGGTGACGGTCAGCGCGGGCAACTCCGCGCCGGTGGCCACCATCGACGGCCCG
>WNFV01001766.1_pt1 | contig 31520 bp, 29 predicted proteins | sample 5400101 | NCBI WGS metagenome assembly WNFV01 (sample SAMN13153361, study PRJNA577476) | soil metagenome | isolation source: 115 cm soil or saprolite under grassland replicate 1 | place: USA:California | collected 2016-06-15 | reverse complement strand
CCGTCCGGCTCGCGGAGGGATTCGTGCAGGTGAAGCCACTCGGAGCGATCCCGATCAAGGGCGTGGCCGAGCCGATGGAGGTGTTCGAGCTGGTCGGCGCCGCGGCCGCGCGGACGCGACTCCAGGCGGCGCGCGCGCGGGGTTTCACACGATTTGTTGGGCGCGAGGCCGAATTCCAGCAAATTCGTCAGGCGGCCGAGCACGCGCGCAGCGGCCGGGGACAGGTCGTCGCCATCGTCGGCGAGCCGGGCGTCGGCAAGTCCCGGCTCCTCCACGAGTTCATCCACTCGCATCACACCCACGGCTGGCTCGTCGTCGAGGCCAGCTCGGTGTCCTACGGCAAGGCGACACCGTTTCTCCCGGCCGCCGATCTGCTGCGCGGCTACTTGCGGGTCGAGGACCGTGACGATGCCCGGAGTGTGCGCGCCAAGACGACGGGCACGCTGCTCACGCTCGATCGGGCGCTGGAGGACGTTGTGCCCGCCGTCGCGTGGCTGCTGGACGCGCTGGAACCCGACGACCCGTTTCTCGCGCTTGAACCGGCGCAGCGCCGGCAACGTGCCGTCGAAGGCGTCAAGCGTCTGTTCCTGCGCGAGAGCCGGGTTCAGCCCCTGTTGCTTGTCTTCGAGGATCTGCACTGGATCGATGCCGAGACCCAGGTCGTGCTCGACAGCCTGGTGGGGAGTCTGCCGACACGACTGGGGCGGCAAGACGTACTACCGGCAGCTTCGCATCGATCCGCTCCCGCCCGAGAGCGCGGACGAGCTTCTCCACACGCTGCTCGGGAGCGACGCCTCCGTTCAGCCGCTCAAAGCGTTGCTGATCGAGAGAACGGAGGGCAACCCGCTCTTCCTTGAAGAGAGCGTGCGCGCACTCGTTGAGACCCGGGCGCTCGCCGGCGAAGCCGGTGCATATCGGCTGGCGAGGGCCGTGGAGGCCATCCAGGTGCCGGCGACGGTCCAGGCGATCCTGGCGACGCGCATCGATCGGCTGCGGCCCGAGCTCAAGCGACTGCTTCAGGCTGCGTCGGTCGTGGGCAAGGACGTGCCCTTCGTGCTTCTGGAGGCGATCGCCGACGTGACCGGCGACGACCTTCGGCGTGCTCTCTCCGAGCTCCAGACGGCAGAGTTTCTGTACGAGGCACGTCTGTTCCCCGATCTGGAGTACACGTTCAAGCACGCGCTCACCCACGACGTCGCGTACGGCAGCGTGGTGCAGGACCGACGGCGCGCCCTTCATGCTGCCGTCGTGGAGGCGATCGAGCGGCTGCATGCCAATCGGTTGGGCGAGGAGGTCGAGGTCCTCGCACATCATGCCGTGCGGGGGAACCTCGGCGCGAAGGCGGTGCGCTATCTGCGGCAGGCCGGTGCGAAGGCGTTGGCTCGGTCGGGAAATCAAGAGGCGATCGGATTGTTCGAGACGGCGCTGACCCTCCTGGCCGAGCTTCCGGAGACCACGGACAGTCTGTCCGACATTCTCGACGTCCACATCGCGCTCGGACCCGCCCTCATCGCGGTGCACGGCACCGAGGCCGAGGCGGCGCGCGCCTCGTATGACCGCGCGCTTGAGCTGATCAATCGTCTTGGGGCCGAATTGCGTCGCTTTCCCGTGCTCTGGGGACTGTGGTTCGTCGCCTACACGCGCGGGCAATACCAGGAGGCGCACGCAAGCGCGCAACGGCTATTGATCGCCGCGCAGGCCGGGGACGACACGGGTCGACTGCTCGAGGCGCATCATTCGCTGTGGGCGACGCTCACCGCGATGGGGCAGCCGGCGGCCGTCGTCCCGCACGCCGAGCGTGGGATCGCTCTCTATGATCGGGATCGGCACGCACCACACGCATTTTCCTACGGCGGCCACGATCCCGGCGCCTGCTGCCGGTATCACCTCGCGATGAACCGCTGGCTGCTCGGCTACCCGGACCAGGCTCTCGCCTCGATTCGCGACGCCTACCGTCTCGCCGAGGAGCTCCGGCACCCGATGACGACCGCCCTCACTCACTGGTACATGGCCTGGGTCCATTACCAGCGGGGCGAGCGCGAGGCAGCGGCGGAGGCTGCCGAGCGGCTTCATTCGCTCGCCCAGTCGCACGGCTTCAAGGCCTGGCTCGATGTCGGCATCGTCCTGCCGCAGGCGAGGCCGACGGTGCGCCTCGACGCCGACATTCTTGCCGAAACGCGCCAGCAATTGATGCGTGTGCCCAGTGCGGCGTGGCGTCGCGTCTTCTGCCTCTGCGTACTCGCCGAGCTTTGCGTCGATGCTGGTCATCCCGAAGAGGCTGGCCGACATCTACGGCTGGTTCACGGATGGCCTGCAGACCCGGGATCTCATCGCGGCCAAGACGCTGCTCGAAGAGCTGAGATAGCAGGACGCCACGGCCGACGGCCGCGATCACACCCAATGATAGCCGTGGCTGCGGATCGACCCGAGCAGCCGGTTGGCGGCCGCCGGTGTCGCATCCTCGGCGAGTGCGGCGCCGACCAGCCAGGTGCGGCCATGCACCTCGAGGCCGCGAAGGTCGGCGCGGGTCTCAAACACGATGCGGTTGGCCCAGAGACCGCCGAAACACTCGCTGTCCTGCAGCGACGCCGCGCCGGCGAATCGGGTGCGGTCGAGCGAGAGGTTGCCGTAGCAGGTCATGCGGTCGAGAAACGCCGCGTCGGCGAACTCCGCCTGGTCGAAGCAGGCGACGCCGCGGAACTCGACGCCCGAGAAGGCCGCGACCCGGCGGAAGCGCGCGCCCTCGAACCGGCCGTCGTTGAGGAAAATAGCCCCCGAGACGTCGACCGGCGCGTTGAAGGTGCAGCCGGTGAACCAGGCCAGGCCCTGAAACGTCGCCTCCCGCAGCGCGACCGGCGCGTTGAAGGTGGCGCCGGAAAAATCGAGATTGGGCAGTTGCGCGCCTTGCAGATCGATCGGTTCGTCGATCACCAGGCCGCGCAAGTCTTCGACCTCTCCCCGACGAAGCGGATGACGGAGCTTGGTGAGAACCGAGGTCATGCCCGCGCCGTCATGCGCTTCCGGCCGCCCCCGCAGGCGGGCCGGCAAACGACTCGGCGAACGGACCGATCGCCACCATGTCCACTTCAACAAGTTGCGGGCCGCCCGCCGACAGCGCGCGGTCGAGGGCCGCCTCGAAGTCTTCGATGCGCGAGACCCGCTGATGCGGGAGGCCGAGCGCCGCCGCAAGCAGTCCGAAATCCGGCGTATGCAGATCGGCGTAATGCCGGCGGCCGCCGAACTGCCCGTCCTGGATGTTGCGGATGACGCCATAGCCGCGATCGTTCATCAGGACGAAGACGATATCGGCCTTGCTGTCGACCGCGGTCGCGAGCTCGCCGAGACTGACCATGGCGCCGCCGTCGCCGACCAGCGCGACGGTCTTGGCCATCCCACCGGCGAGCGCGGCGCCCACCGCCATCGCGACGCCCTGCCCGATGCCGCCGCCGAGCGCATGCACGCCGAGATGGGGCGCGGCGAGGCGCACGTAGCGATTGCCGAACGTGCTGTTCGACAGCGTGACATCGCGCACGAACGGGTGTTGTCCGCGCGCGACGCGGGCCTGGAGCGCGTCGGCCACGACCCGATAGGGACCGAGCGCCGCCGCGAGCTTGCGTTCGGATTGCGTGCGCGCGACCGTAATATCGCCGAGAAACTTGGCGTCGACCTCGAGCCGCGCCGGCAGCCGTTCGCGCAATCCGTCGAGCGCGACTACTGCGTCGGCATTGATGAAGAGATCGACCGCATAATTGCGCGCGGCCTGACCGGCCTCGGCGTCGATCTGGATCAACGGGTGCGGCAGCCGCGCCGTATTATTACGAGTCTCGTTCCCGCGCAGCCGGGAGCCTACGACGATCATGAGATCGGCGCGGTCGTAGATCGCCTGCGCCTCCGCGGTCATGTTGTAGGCGCCGAGCGTGTGCGGGTGCGCCTCCGGAACCACCGCGCGGCCATTGGTGCTGGTCACCACCACGAAGCCGCGCTCGGCGAGATCGCGGGCGGCGGCTCCCGCCTCGCGGGCGCCGCCGCCGAGCCAGAGCATCGGCCGCCGGGCCCGCCGCACGAGCTCAGCCAACGCGTCGAGCAGTTTCGGATCGGCGGCCAGCGGAGTGATCGGCCCAATACCGACGTGCCGTGGGCGCGCCACTTTCTCGCGCTGCACATCGATCGGGATCTCGAGCGAGACCGGGCCGCGTGGAGCGGTCAGCGCGGCGCGGGCGGCCGCCTCCACCATGGCGACGGCGGTGCGCCCTTCCCAGACGCGGAAATAGGCCTTGGAGATCGCGCGCAGCATGTCGGCCTGCCGCGGCACGTCGTGGATAGCCGCCCGGTCGCGATCCATATAGGGCCGGTCGATCTGCGAGGTGACGTGCAGCACCGGCGATCCGGCGGTCAGCGCCTCGACCTGGGAGCCGGCCGCGTTGCCGGCCGCCGTTCCGGTGCTGGTGACGACGACGCCGAGCGAGCGCTTAACCCGCGCATAGGCGTCCGCCATGTTCATGGCGCCGGCTTCGCCGCGCGCGGGAACGAAGCGGATGCGGCCTTGCCGCGCGATCGCATCGAGGATCGGCATGTTGTGGATCGAGATCACGCCGAACACCGTCGTCACGCCGATCTCGGCCAGCGCATGGGCGATGAGGTCGCCGACCGGCTCGACGGTTGCTGCGATCTCGGTCTGACGTGCCGGCACGGCGGCGGTCATGGATGTCATCCTCTATATATGTCGTGAGGCGCCGCCCGAGATCTCGAGCTGGGCGCCGGTGATGAAGCCCGCGGCCGGCGAGCAGAGAAAGGCGATGGCGCGCGCCACCTCGTCGGGCTCGCCGAGACGCTCCATCGGGATCTGCCGGGTGCGCGCGACGTCGGCGTACCATTCATCGCGCGTCTGCGAAGCGTCTTTGCGCACCGCAAAACGGCGCTCCCATTGGCCGGAATCGACCAGGCCGAGCATCACCGAGTTGACCCGGATGCGCGGGGCGAGTTCGCGCGCCAGCGACTTCACCAGGCTCTGGGCGCCGGCACGTGCCGCCGCGGTGGCGACCATGTAGGGCTCGGGCTGATAGGCCAGCAGCGAGTTGACCGCGAGGATCGCGGCCGCGTCGCTCTTGTCCAACAGCGGCTTGAAGGCGCGGATCGGATAGATCTGGCTGAAGAATTTCAGCTCGAGCTCCTCGCGCCAAGCGTCGTCGGTGGTGTCCGCGAAGGTCGACATGCGGGCCTGGCCGGCATTGTTGACCAGGATGTCGCAGCGTCCGGTCCATTGCTCGACCGCGGCGGCGAAGCGGCCGACCGCGTCCTTGTTGAGGACGTTGCATGGCACGGCAAGCAGAGCTTTCTCCGCGGCATTGCCAAGGAGCGACGATTTGGCCGCGGCGAGCCTCGCCTCGTCGCGACCGCAGATCGCGACCGCGGCGCCTTCGGCGAGCAGGAGCCGCGCCGTGGCAAGGCCGATGCCCGAGGTTCCGCCGGTCACGACCGCGACTTTTCCTTGCAGCCCGAGATCCATCGTCAATTCACACTAACTGCAAATGACATCGGCGCGCGCTCATTCATTCTCCGGCCTCGACCAACGGCTTGGCCGCACCTACCCGCGCGCCATCGGCGCCGATCCATCCGAGACGGCGGGAGATTTCCACGCCCGCCGCTCGCAGCTCGCTGCCGATCACGACCCGGCGCGCCTTTTCGGCGAAGGCGTTGACCGGTCCGGACACGTTGATCGCTCCGAGCGGCGTTCCGGCGAAGTCGAACACCGGTACCGCGGCCGAGCTGATGCCGCTTTCGAAATGGGCGTCGCTCCAGGCGATGCCGGCGCCACGATCCTGCTCGACCTTGGCATGCAGCGCCGCGAGCGTGGTCGCGGTGTGCTCGCTGAAGCGCTCGAGCTCCTTGCCGGCATAGAGCTTGTCGATCTCGAGCTCGGGCATGAAGGCGAGCAGCATGCGGCCCATGGTGGTGGCATGCGCCGGGAGCCGGCTGCCGACGCGGATGTTGCTGGCCAGCGGCGTATTCGGCGTGCGGCGCACGAGATAGAGGATGTCGGTGCCGTCGAGCACGCCGAGATGGGCGGACAGCTGCAGGGTCTCGGCAAGCCTGGTCAAGACAGGGACCGCCACCTGCACGAGATCCTGCGAGAACAGCGCACGCGCCCCCAATTCCAGGAACGACAAGCCGACCTGGAAGCCGGCGCCGCTCGGACGCCGCTCGACGAAGCCTTCGACCTCGAGCGTGTGCAGGAGGCGCAGCAGCGTCGTCCGGTTGATCTTCAGCGTCTTGGCGGTCTCGCTCATGTTGAGCACGGGGTTGCCCTCGGCGACGTGGCGAATGAGCCGCACCGCGCGCTGCACCGGCGGCGCGATATAGGCGCCGTTGGCCGAACGACGTTTGCGCTTGTTTCTCTCAAGCATGGGTCGCCGCCTTGTTCTCGACGATCGCGGTGATGGCGCGCGCGACCTCGGCCGGCTGCTCCTGACAGACCGCATGACCGGCGCCCGAAAATTCTTGAAAGGCGTGCCGCGCCGATGGCCGCAAGGTCTCGAACACGCGGCGGGCGCCGCCCGGCGGCGTGATGGTGTCCTTCGAGCCGACCAGGACGGCGGTGGGCACCTCGATTTTCCCCGCATCCTCCAGCAGGCGGCCGGTCGCGAGCATCCGCGCCGCCTGGTCGTAGCCGGGCCGCCGCACCGCGGCCATGGCGCCGGCGACCGCTTGCAGCACGTCGGGCTGCCCGGCCGGATCGCCGAGCAGGAGAGGCGACCTCGCGGCGGCGAATTTTTCGGCGCCCAGGCGGTCGAGATCCTCGATCCGCCGCGCCACCGCCGGCGGCAATGGGGCGCCCTTCTCCGCTCCGTGGCCGAGCGCGGCCGAGACCAGGAACAGCATCATAACCCGCTTCGGCGACACCAGTGCAAAACGGGCCGCGATCAGCGCGCCGAGTGAATGTCCGACAAGAACACAATGCGACACGTCGAGGTGAGCGAGCAGACGGTTCAACGCCGCCGCGTAGTGCGAGGCGTCGGGCCAATCGACCGCCAGCGGCTGCGAGGCCCCGTAGCCCGGAGCATTCCAGGCGAACGCCGGACGGGCGTCGAACGCTTGCATAAGCGGGACGAACGATTGCGCGTTGCTGCCGATCCCGTGCAGCAACACGATCGGCGTTCCCGCTCCGCCCTCGCGTGCGAGATAGGAGAGCCCTTCGGCCGTGCCCGGCGTGATCGTGCTCATGTGAAGACGAAGCCCGCATCGACCGGCAGCACCTGCCCGGTGAGCGCGAGCGCGCCCGGGGTGAGCAGGAACACGACCGTGTCGACGATGTCCTCCGGCGCTTGCGGTCCTGGCACCGCGCGTCCGGTTTCGTAGAGGTGATGGCGCTCGGCCGGCACGTATTCGGTCGCCTCGCAGCGCATGATGCCGGGGGCAACGACCGTCACGCCGATGCCGCGGGGACCGAGCTCGCGGGCGAGCGAGCGCGTCATCGCGATCACGGCGCCCTTGCTCGCCACATAGGCAAGCAGCCGCGGCGCGCCCCACAACGCGGTGTCGGACGCGATGTTGACGATGCGGCCGTGCTTGCCGTCCGCGAGCAGCGGGGCCAGGGCGCACGTGACCAGCCAGGTGCCGCGAATGTTCACGCGCATCACCCGATCCCAGAGCTCGAGGTCGATCTCGTCGAACGACTTGCCGCCCACATCGGTGGCGATCGCCGCATTGTTGACCAGGCCGTGAATCTCGCCCTCGTGCCGCGCGACGTCGCGCGCGAAGGCCGCGATTGAATCCGGCTCGTTGAGATCGACCGGGACGAACCGCGCCTCGGTCACCTTGGCGAGTTCTTGGGCGACGGCGCGGCCGGCGTCTTCGAGGATGTCGCCGAGCACCAGACAGGCGCCCGCTTTGGCGCAGGCCCGCGCGATCGCCCGCCCGACGCCGCGTGCGGCACCCGTGACGACGACCGTGCGCCCGATGAGCATTGTGATCCTTGCTCAGACCGCCGTGCGAACCGAGGCCATGTCCTCGGCCGCGAGCTGGGTCTTGACCTGTTGCGACAGCATGCGCCGCATGCGCGCGACGCCGACATCGTGCTGGTAGAGCATCTCGCGCTTATGGGCGTCGCCGGGAATGTTGGTGAGCATTTCCCGGTCCTGCTCCAGCACGTGCCAATGGCGCGCCTCCAAGGTCGCGCGATAGAGAAAGCGCCAGGACTCTTTCGCGATCCCGCTGACCTGGCGGAAACGCCAGAAGAACGTCATGCAGGACCCCTCGTCGACCGGGGTGGCGTAGCCGATGATGCGGAACGGTCCGCCCGGGCCGGCGGCGTCCGGATAGGGAATGTCGAGCCGGCAATAGACCTGCGTGCCGTCGACGACCACGTGGGTCCAGTCGAGATTGACGTCCTTCTGCTCGACGCGGGCGATGTAGAAGCCGTCGTCGCGCTTTTCCACCTGCATCACGTCCTGCTTGGCGCCGAAGGCGAGCGTGAAGGAATCGGCATGCAGATAGCACGCGTGCATCGGATCGGCGAAATTGTCATAGACGTAGCGATAGCTGCACTGCCACCGCCCCATGCAGAGGATGCTGCTCCAGGCCGGATCGGAAAATTCCGCCGGCAGATTCAGCGCGGGCGGCTCGGGGCGTTCCTTGCTCGGGACGTAGACGAAGATGCCGTCGTTGGCCTCGACCACCGAATAGCTGTCGACCGCCTTGCGGCCTTCGAGTGCGCAGCCCGGCATGGCCGGCACCCGCACGATGGTGCCGCTGCCGTCGAGGGTGACGCCGTGATAGCGGCAGGAAATGTTGTCCTGGTTGACCTCGCCGCGCGAGAGCCGCGCGCCGCGATGCGGGCAATAGTCCTCCAGGCAATGCAGCCGGCCGCCGGTGTCGCGCCAGAGCACGAGATTGCGCCCGAGCGCCTTGACGGCGTGGGGCTTGTCGCGCTTGACCTGCGCCGACTTTCCCACCGCGTACCACTGGCCGAGGATGCCCGTCGTCAGGCGTTCCTCGAGGCGGTCCTTGTCGACGCTGGTCATATGCACACCTCGATCGACTGTAGGGTGGGTCAAGTCGCCTGACGGGCGGTTCGAATTTGCCGTGCCCTCTCGCGACGCGACCCACCGTTTGCGCGGTGATGCCGCCGGTGGGTCGCGGCGCGCACGAGCCTTTGCAACCTCATCGGCCGTGCCCTGCGCCTTGACCCACCCTACGCTCCGCCGCCCTTCGGACGTCTGATCTTGGCGACCGGATGGTCCGGCGGATAGGTCGGCGTCACCGGCTTGGCGTTGCCGATGATGACGCACATCAGCGCTTCCTCGATGCCCTCGTTGACCAGACCGCGATAGACGCCGGGCGGCACCGAGAACAGGTCGCGTTCCTTGAGGACGGTCTCGAACCGCTCGCCCTGATGCTCGATGATGAAGCGCAGCTTGTTGCCCCGCAGCACGAAAAAGACCTCCTCCGCGTCGGTGTGCAGATGCAGGGGCCCCTCGCATCCGGCCGGCAGCACCATGGTCGAGAAGGTGAAGTGTTCGGCCGGCACCGCATTGTCGTCGCCCTCGACACCGGTGCCGCCGGTGCCGACATAGCGCATCTGGGCGCGGCGATATTTCGGGTCGTAATCGGCCTGGAACTTGAGCGCGTCCCAGTCGAGCGCACGCGTCTCGTACCGCGCTATGCGCGAGTCGAGCCAGGACGCCAGCGTTTTTCCTTTCGGGATCACGACGCTTTCGGGCCTGATCTCGGGATAGATGGGCTTGTGTTCCATGAGACGTCCTCCGTGAGAGTTTCACTCAGCGCATGGCGCGCGGAATGTAGTGGAGCACCCGCGCCTCGAGCATGGCGACGGCGCCGTAAAGCACGATGCCGATGAGGGTCAGCAGCACGATGGCGTTGAACACCATCGCGGTGTTGGCCTGGCCTTCGCCGAAGGTGATGAGATAGCCGAGCCCGGTATTGCCGCCGACCAATTCGCCGACGGTGACGCCGATCACCGCCAAGGTCGCGCCGATGCGCAATCCCGCCATCAGGGCCGGCATCGACGCCGGCACCTCGATCTTCCAGAAGATCTGCAGCCGGCTCATGCTGTAGGCGCGCGCCAGATTGATCAGGTCGCGGTCGACCGTCTTCATCGACTGCAGCACGTTGACCAGGATCGGGAAGAACACCACCAGGATGGTGACGATCAGCTTCGGCCAGGCGTTGTAGCCGAGCCACATGATGAACAGCGGCGCAAAGGCGACCTTCGGCGCGATCTGGAGGCCGAGGAGATAGGGCGACAGGACCTTCTCGATCAGGACCGACATGCCGAGCACGTAGCCGATCGCGGCGCCGAGCAGGCTGCCGATCACGAAGCCGGCCGCGGCGATGGTCACGGTCGAGAGGGTGTGAACGAGGAGATTTTCGCGCGCGGCCATGCGGCCGAACTCGCGCGCCAAATCGGTCACCGTCGGGATGATGTAGGACGGCACCCCGAGCGCCGGCGGCACGAACTGCCAGGCGAGCAGGAACAAAATTCCAAAGCCGAGGCTGCCGAGCAGGACCGAGGTCGGCGACGCGAGCCCGGCGGACGGCAAGGGTTCCGGATGGTCCGATGCGAGCGGCTCCGCTCGTCTCGCGACCGGCTCGGCCGCCGCCAGCGTGCCGGTGCGTTCGACCGCCGTGCTGAGGTCGGATGTGCTCATGCGGCCTTCTCCTCGAGATGAAGGCTCGCCAGCAGGTGATCGACATATTCGCGCGCCCGCGGCGCCGAGATGCGCGCCATCGGATTGTCGCGGTCCGGCAGGTCGACCGGAATCTCCTCGATGATGCGGCCCGGCCGCTCGCTCATCACCAGGATGCGGTCCGACATGATCACCGCTTCCATGAGATCGTGGGTGATCAGCAGCGTGGTGATCGCCGAGGACGCGATGGTCTGGGCGAAGCTTTTCTGCAGGATCAGCTTGGTCTGGGCGTCGAGCGAGGAGAACGGCTCGTCCAGCAGCACGATCGCCGGCTCGATGGCGAGGGTCCGCGCGAGCGCGGCACGCTGCCGCATGCCGCCGGACAATTGGTAGGGGTAGCTCGCGGCAAAATCCTGCAGCCGGCAGCGCTGCAATTCCCGCAACGCCCGCTCGCGGCGCTCGGCGCGGCTGATCGCGCGGGCCTCGAGCCCGAACTCCACGTTGTGGACGATGGTCCGCCACGGCAGCAGCAGATCCTTCTGCAGCATAAAGCCGACGCTCGGGTTCGGTCCCTCGACCGGCACTTGGTTCAGGAGAATCCGTCCCTCGCTCGGACGGTCGAGGCCGGCGACCAGGTTGAGGATGGTGCTCTTGCCGCAGCCGGAAGGGCCGACGATGGCCACGAACTCGCCGGAACGAACATTCAAGCTCACACGCTCGATCGCGGTCAGCCACGACCGGCCGCCGGGCGCGGTGAACCGCTTCGAAACGCCGATGAGGTCAAGCACCGATGCCGTTTTCAGCATAGGCGGCATCCAATGAGGCGTTAATCCTGGCGAGCTCCTGTTCCAGCACCGCGACCGTCCAGGGGCCTTTTTCGCCCGAAGGACGTTTGACGCCGTCGCGATCAAGCGCCCGGGCCACTTCTTCGAAGTCGTGCTGTCCGGTGAGAAAGACCTTTTCGAGCGCGTCGGCGAGCGCGCGCTCTTCCTCGGTGAGCGGCCGGCCGAGGGACTGATGCTTGAGCCTGGAATGGAGGTCGCTCATCCACCCTGCGCCATTTTGAACCTTGCGTTCGTATAAGAACAGGGTAACATGGCGCTGGGTGGAGTCAACCGCCCAAGCGCTTCGTGTCACAAGTCTTTCGTGTGACAAGCCTTTCATGAGCCCGGTCGGAGGCGATGGCGTGAGTAGCGACCCTGCCGAGACGATCCTCCTGACGATCTTCCTCAAGCACGATCAGTCGAAAAACCTGGAGGGAATCCAGGGACATCTGGCCGCGACCGGCTGGTGGGAGCGGTTCCCGCCGAAGGGGGTCGAGATCGTCAGCTGGAACGTGGTGATGGGGATCGGACAGATCGTCACCTTGCGGCTGCCGCCGCATCTGCTCAACGTCGTGAACGTCGAGATCGAGCGGTGCGCCTGGGGCGCCTTCTCGACCGAGTTCTTTCCGACCTATGATTTCATCCCGGTGCGGGAACGTCTGGCGCGCGAGTGGCGCGAGGCGCGAGCGAAACAAGCGGGCAACCCATGAGCAATCCGAGTGATAGCCCGACTTCGCGGCAATCGACGCTCTTTCCACGTCATGGCCGGGCTTCTCCCGGCCATCCACGTCTTAGCCGCATCAGCAAAGCAAGACGTGGATGCCCGGAACAAGTCCGGGCATGACGTCTTGAGATTTGCGAGCTTGTTATCAGCTCACAGCGGAAAAGGAGATCGGCGATGGCATTCGATAGCGCGGGCGGGCTTCACAAAATCCTGTCGACATCGGCGCTGGCGGCGGCGCTCGGCGGCGGACTTTGGGTGGGTCCCGCGGCCGCGGCCGAGAAGATCACCTATCTGCTGCCCGCTCCGCCGAGCCTGCCGGCGTTCGCGCCCTGGGTGCTCGCCAAGCATCTCGGCTACTACAGCGAGGCCGGATACGACGTCGACTTCGTGGTGGCGCGCGGCGGCGTCGACGTCGCCAAGCAGATCGGCGTCGGCAATGCGGCGATCGGCGGCGCCATCGGCGACACGCCGATCATCGTGCGCGGCAACGGCGTGCCGGTGAAGGCGGTCGGCGTGATGGGCGGCGGCGCGCTTACGGTCGTGGTCGGCCGCAAGGACCGCGGCATCGAGAAGCTCGAAGACCTGCGCGGCAAGAAGATCTCCGTGCTCGCCTTCCAGGACACCACCTATTACGCGCTGCTCGGCGCGCTCGCCTCCAAGAGCATCACCAAGAACGACGTCAACGCGCAGGCGGTCGGACCCGCGGCGGTCGCCAGCCTGGTGGTCGCCGGCACCGTCGATGCCTGCGCCTGCACGCCCGACTGGGAGGTCGACGTCATGCAGGGCGTGAAGGACACGGTCTCGCTGCCGACCAAGGACTATTTCCAGTCGATGTCGCAGGCGATCCTGGCCTCCGATAAGATGATCGCCGAGCGGCCTGAGATGGTGCGCGGCATCGTCAAGGCGACGCTGCGCGGCATGAAGTTCGTCATGGACGATCCGATCAAGGCCGCGCTGGTCTATGTCGAGGCGTCGCCCTCCTTCAAGGGCAAGGAAGAGCTGATGAAGAAGATCCTCACCAATTACACCGAGCGCACCTATAAGGGGCAGAGCACGCTCGGCGCGATGGACCCGCAACGGCTCGTCAACCTGCAGAAATTCTACAAGCAGCAGGGCTTCATCGAGGCCGAGCTGCCGGTCGACCAGCTCTACAGCAACGACTTCATCAAGTAGCCGCGACGTCCCGGAGCTCCGCGATGGCGGACCAGGCAAGAGAACGAATTGACGAGCTGGTCAATCGCGGCCTCCCTGACCAGTGGTACGCGGTGGCGAAGTCGGTGCAGGTCAAGCCGGGCAAGCCGCATCCGGCGAAGGCGCTCGGACGTAATCTCGTGCTCTGGCGCGACGCCGGCGGCGCGCTCAAGTGCCTGGAAGATTACTGCCCGCATCGCGGGGCGCGTCTTTCGCGTGGTGAAGTCCTCGGCGACCACATCGCCTGCCGCTATCACGGCGTGACGCTCGACGGCAGCGGCAAGATCGTGCGCGTGCCAGCGATGCCCGACTGTGCGCTCGAAGGACGCAGCCCGGTCGAGAGCTTTCCGGTCGCCGAATCGAATGACGCGATCTTCGTCTATTTCGGCAGCGGCCGAGACGCCGAGCCGCCCCCGTTGGAGTTGCCCGAGGAATTCACCAGCGCCGAGTGGTCGTCGATCCTGTGCGTGTCGCCGTGGTCCTGCAATTATCGCTATGCGCTCGACAATCTCGCCGATCCGATGCACGGCTCCTACCTGCACGCGAACTCCTTCACGCTGGCGTTCGGGGCCAAGCAGGACTTGATGCGCATCGAGAAGACCGATCGCGGCTTCATCGTCGCGCGGGTCGAGCAGCAGGACGAGAACTTCGACTGGACCGAGATGGTGACCGAGACCGCGGCGCCCTATTGCCGGCTCGACATCCCCTACCCGCCCGCGGCCGGGCCCGGCGGCGTGTTCCGCATCATCGGCTTCACCACGCCGGTCGACGAGGGCAACTGCCTGGTGTTCTTCTGGCGCCTGCGCAAGGCCTCGGGGCTGGCGCGCGAGGTCTGGCGCTTCCTCTACCGGGCGACGCTCGAAGCGCGCCACTGGCACGTGTTGGAGCAGGACCGCGAGATGCTCACCAACATGCCGGCGGACGCGCGCAAGCGCGAGATGCTCTACCAGCACGACATCGGCGTCGCCCGCATCCGCCAAGCGCTGATCCGCAAGGCACGGGCGCAGATCGAGGCGCAGGACGCGGCGGCGGCGCGCTCGGCGGGGTAGGTCCGCACGCTACTTCTGTCATTTCCTAAAGCCGTGGCTCGGATGTACGCTTCAAGTGCCACAGCTACAACGTCACCAAAAACTCTTCGGCTCTCCGCACCAATACTACTAAGATCGGCGATTGCACGTGGTGCATATTCGACTTTCATCGCGAGCGGAATTTTGCGAACGCCGCGTCGACCTCTTCCTTGCTGGCGATTTCACCGCGCTATCTGCTCAAGTGCTTCGTCGATCGCCGCCAACTCCTCTGGCGTGGCATGATACACGCCAGTGCGACGCGCCTCGATCTCGCGCACATATTTCCGCAAGCTCCTCCTGATCCTCTTGCGATAAGGAAGCCACCTGCTGGAGCAATTTCTTAGTGTTCGGTGTCATAGTCGTCATTGTATCACAAAGCTGCCCTTTCTACGAACCACTAAGCCAATGTGGGATTCGCGTCATGTTGCATCAGCTGTAGGGTGGGCAAAGGCGTGGTGTCTGCTGCTTCCGCGTGGGCAAAATCGTGCGTGCGCCGTGCCCGCGCGGAGACGACACGGCAGGCGATCCCTACGCCCGCTGTCGCCGCTAACAATCCCTCCCTTGCGGGAGACGGGTTCGGTCAGCGAGCAGGTCCGCATCCAACGCGGTTCGAGTCGGAGCAGGGTTCGATTTCAACTTGACGCTGGTAACGCCCCATTTCCGGCAGTCCAGCGTCGAGTGTTTGATCCATTGCCTGAGTTGCTTGTTATGGCGAAGGGCACGCCGGATCTCCAGCCCGAAGAAACCGGTCTTGGTGTTGAAGAAACCGGGGGATTTACCGCGAGCACGGCCGTGACCATGGATCAGCCGCAGATCGGTCTCAGCCATTTCCCAGCTCTGCTGCACGATTTTTGCGAGCAGCCCGTTCCACACGATCTCGGACGGGTGATAACCGTGGAGGTCGATCTTCACTTGTTTTGCCTTCGCGATGAAAACGTTCCGGTCGCCCTTTGCGCGCGAAGCCCACCTGGCTTATTCACAGCCGGCGCCGCAATAGCGGGGATACCCGAGGGTTCCCGTATTGCTCCCGGCGAATCTCGATGTATCGTGATCCTACCGCAACGAAGGATGTCGGCGATGGGAAAAAAGCAAGCGGCCATTCCGGAGGACCTGAAACGCTGGATCGAGGCGCGCAAGCGACACCGCCTCTCGCATATGCACATCCAGATGGCGCGCGAGCTCGGAATGAACCCGAGGAAGCTCGGCAAGCTCGACAATCATCGCCAGGAGCCTTGGAAGGCGCCGCTGCCGATTTTCATCGAGACGATCTATTTCAAGCGATTCAAGAAGGAGCGGCCGGACAAGATCAGAACCGTCGAAGAGACGGCGGCGGCGCACGCGGCGAAAAAGCGAGCGAAAAAGCTGGCCAAGCAGGCGAAGAAGGCGGCACGCGCAAGCAGTGCCCCGGCATTTTCACCGGAGAATCCCGCTCCATCCGTCGACCGAAACGACCAAATTCAAGCGGCCGCCGAGCGATCCGTTCAGGCGGACCAAGCCGTTTCCAGCAGGTAAGCCTCAACGCTTCTCGACAACCGGCAAGATCAGCCGAGACGGATAGTCGACGCTGTGATGGATGATATCGCGACCGACCTTGTTGGGGGCGTAGTCGTGATGGAAGACGAACTCGGTCAATTGCGAGTCGCCATTGGCCAGCTCCAAACGAATCCGGCTGCCCCGCTTGAATAGGTAGGCCGTCGGCATGACCGCGATCTCGAACTTGTAGATCTTGCCCGGCTCGATCGGCCGCGGATCGACGTGCGTGTACCACGGTGCGTTCTCGAGCGATCTCGTCCGGTCGATCTCCCGGTGCGACGCTCGCAGCCAGCCTTTCGTGATCACGCGCGAGCGCGGCTGGCCGCCGCGCCCCCGCTCCGCTTCCGATTGCGGGAATTGCTCCGACAGCTTGACGATGAAGTCGGTGTCAGGATTGCTGGACGATGCAAACAGGTCGAGCTGGACCGGACCGGCGATTTCGAGATCGCTTTCGAGCGGAGCGGACGTGAAGGTCAAAACGCGGCGGATCGGGTCCGGCCGCCCGGCCTGGTCGAAACCCACGACCCCGGCCCGCCAGCCCGCGTTCGGATAGTCGAAGATGGTCTCTCCCTTCCCTGCCTCGGCATGATCCAGGCCGCCATCATTGAGCGATGCGACCGAGCCGGTCGGTCCGGCATTGAGAAAGAACGGCCGGTAGGACACGCCGGGCGGCGGCCAACTCTCGGCGCTGCGAAACTCGTCGCCTCCGCTCAGGAAATAGCGAACCGCGGGTTCGTCCAAATACAACGTCTTTTCGCCTTTGAGGTATTGATCGTAGAACGGCCGCAGGTATTTTTCGTGAAATTGCTCGCTCGAAAAATCAGCCACCGCCGCGAATAGATTCGACGAGCCGAACACCAACAGCTTCTTCGGCGAGGTGGCGCGCTGAAAGCCGACAATGTTGCCGTTGAGGTGCAGATCGACCTTGGACCAGACCCCGATCGAGAACACCGGGACCTTGATCTTGTCGATGTGCTCCGCGGCGGCGCGGGCTTTCCAGAATTCGTCATAACTGGCGTGGCGCTGAACCTCGCCGGGATAATCCCAGGTCAATTGCCGCGACGGCCCGCCGCACGGATACTGGTTCACCACTCGGGTCGTGGAGTTGTACCAGATCGACGGAAACGCACCCGGTATGCCGCCCGTGTATGCGGACGCACGATAGGTGTCGATGTTGCCGTCATAGGGCGCGATGCAGGCAAGCCCGGGCGGATTCTGGATGCCCATGAACCATTGCATGCGGGCGTAATAGGATTGGCCGATGCCGCCGACCTTTCCGTTCGACCACGGCTGCCGCGTGATCCAGACGATGACGTCGTAGAGATCGCGCTGCTCGGCTTCGTCCATGTAGCGGTAGTCGCCGCCGGAGCGGCCGGTTCCGCGCACGTCCATATGCACGAAGGCATAACCGTGCGCGAGGTAGTAGTCGATCGGACCGGTCTCTCGCCAGAGAAAGATCGGCAGCGCGGGCGCGAGATTGTTGTCGAAACGATAGGGAGACGCAGCCAGCAGCGCAGGACATTGTCCCGCTCCCGGCGGCAAGTAGAGGGCCGCCGAGATTTTCACGCCGTCGTGCACGGTGATTTCAACGATCCGGGTGGGTCTTGCGGCGGTGGTCTTGTCGCTTGCCATGTGTCGGCTCAGGCGTCCCCCATCTGTTCCAGAACCGCTCGCACTCACTCGACCTTGATATTCGCGCTCCTGATGGCGTCGCCCCATTTCTTGATCTCGCCGAGATCGGTCTGCGGGTCGTAATTAAGCTTACGCAAATGCATGTTGATGGCGGCGGCCCCGGGCGTGCTCAGCACCACGGCGTGGCCGTCCGCTGCGCCTTTCGCGACCTCGGCGACGCCGATCTGACCGGCCGCGCCCGGCTTGTTCTCGACCACGACCGGTTGGCCGAAGCGATTGGAGAGATGAGGCCCGATGGTGCGCGCAATCAGGTCGACGCTGCCGCCGGGCGGGAACGGAACCACGATGCGGATGGGCTTGCCCGGAAAGCTTTGCGCAGCCGCCGCGGAGCTGAGCGCCAGCGACACTGCGACGATGCAGACTGATTTGATCATGTCCGGAATGCTCGTGGAGCGGGCGTCGCGAATTTGCCGCGCGAGCTTAGCATGGCGAAGCGGTACCTGTAGCCCGGATGGAGCCAACGAGTCGGCGCGAAGCGCCGCCCCGTGGCTCCGTGCCGGCTACGGCTCGTCCTCAATCGGCGCGAAGGCCGGCGCCGGTCATGGCCGGCCCGCCTTGCCGGCGGATGCGGCGTGCGCGGCCGGCGCACCGCCTTCAAGCTCCGGTGCTCGGCGCCGCAGCAACCAGTAGGCGATGATCAGCCCGACCGGTATGCAGGCGAGCGCCGCCACCTGCTCGTTCGGATGCAGCAGCGCGAGCAGCGAAAAGGCCGCGAGCAGGAGCCGCACCGGCCGATCGATCGCCGCGCGGTCGGCGAAGCGGGCCTGCAAGCTGAAGGTGATCCCGATGGTCGCGACCAGGATCAGCAGCGCCGCCGTCAGCTGGCTCAATCCGGGCTCGACGACGAGCTCCGGCCGGATGAACACGCCTGCCATCAGCGTGAACAGCGACACGCAAATCTGCAGCGCCCGCCAGAGCGTCTCGTAGAACGACGCATCGGCGATCTTCGCGGTCACGGCGGCCACGATCGACGTCGGCGGCGTCAGCTCGCCCCAGACTCCGAGAAAGAACGCAAAGAAATGCACCACCCACGGATCGACGCCGATGCGGATCATCGGCGGCGCGATCACGATGGCGACCAGGATATAGGTCGGTGCCGGAGGCAGCCCGGTTCCGAGCAATGCGCCGAACACGAAGGCGAGGATGACCATGGCCGCGAGATTGAAGCCTGCGGCGTCGATGAGCAGCGAGCCGAGCTTGGTCGGGACGCCGGTGATGACCAGCGCGCCGGTCATGATCGACAGCGTCGCCAGCAGCAGGGTCAGATCGGCCGTCATCTCGGTGTAGGATTCGAGAAATTTCCGGATCGGCTTGATGAACTCGGCGAACGACCAGCGACCGGGCCGGAGCAACGGCGCGAGATGGACGACGAACAGCACGCTGCCGACGGCGACGAAGACGTAGAGCGCTGCGAACATCGGCGCGAAATGCCAGGCCGCCATCAGGCCGACGAGCCCGCCGATCACGGCGAAAAAGGCGCCGAGATTGACCCAGTCCCGCCAAGTCAGCGCCTCGAACGAGATCGCCACCAGCCGCATCCGATGCTGCACCGCCAGCAGATACACCGATACCGCAACGGTGGCGTAGTAGATGAGCGCCGGCACGTAGCCGCGCGCGACCACGTCGAAGTAGCTACGCCCCAGGAATTCCGCCATCAGGAAGGCGGAAACGCCCATCACCGGCGGCATCAATTGTCCGCCGAGCGACGACGCCGACTCGATCGCGGCTGCGGTCGCCCGCGGCATGCCGGCACCGATCATGGCGGGGATCGTGGCGGACCCGATGGTGATCGCGTTGGCCGCCCCGCTGCCGCTGACGGTGCCGACGCACATCGAGCCGACCACGGCCGACTGCGGCAACGCGTGCGCGGAACGGGCGGCGACCCGCTTGGTCGCACGCAGCAGCGACTCGATGCAGCCGTAGCCGCTGAGCACGCTCAGCACGAGCAGGAACGCACCGATGATCGTGAGCGCAATCTGCGACAGATTGGAGAAGACGCCGGTCGAGGTCTCGACGCTCATCGCCGTCACGACGCGGGACCAGCTCAGCCCCGCGTGATAGAACATCCCGGGCACGACATAGCCGTAGACCGCGTAGACCATCAGCCCGATGTTGATGACGAACAGCGGCATATGGCGCTTGCGGGCATATTCCATGACCAGCACCGTCATGAGCCCGCCCATGAAGAGATCGGGCGGGTCCCATGCCCCGGCGCGCGACGTGCCGAGCTCGTAGTACTCCGCGTTCATGTAGACGGCGACGGCGAGCGCACAGCCGATGTAGATCGCCGCGATGGCGTAATTGGCGGCGGGCGGCAGGCGGGAGTAGAGATCGTTCGCGCGCAGGGAATTCAGGACGAACAACACGTAGGTGACCGGAACCAGCGTCATCGCCAGCAGCGTCGGCCCGCCCTCGCTGGTCCAGAAATAGGCGAACAGATAGAGGAAGAAGAAAATCGCGACCGCATAATAGATGCAGTCGAGGATGATACGCGACCAAGGCAAAGAAGTGTCGGTCATGACCGCCCCATCGTCCGCATGAAGATCGCGAGACGGGCGCGCCATGGCGCCCGTCCCATAACCGGAACGTCAGGGCAAGCCTACATCGTGGCGATCTTGGAATCCCACTTCTTGTCCCACACGCCCTTCTCGCGCATGTATTTCGCGAGCCCCGGGTGGATCGGCACGAGATCGGCCGACGATTCCACGCCGCGCTTCTGGAAGCCCACGATGTCCTGGGCGATCTGCGAGAATGTCGGATCGGTCTTGGCCAGTTCGGCGGCGTTCGCCTCGATGATCTTCAACATCTTGACGACGTCGTCCGCCGGCACGTCGAGACCGACGTGGAAGCCGTAATAGAACGGCAACTCGATCACCTTGGCGACGTGCACGTTGCGCTTGAAGACGTCCGGGCTCACTTCGACGACGGAGAAGTTCTTCTTCTTGAGCTCGGCGATCTCCGCCGCGCTCGGATTGAGCGCGGCCCAGTCGGCGGCGAGCGAGGCTTCGGCCAGCCACGGGGGCGGCGCCTTTTCGGCGCCGGTATAGATGTTCATCGCGTCGATGGCGCCAGACTCCAGTTGCGACCCCGCTGCCGCGAGATCGATCTGCACATAGGTGAACTTGATGTCGAGCGCGGCCATGGCGCGCTCGAGATGGGCCCGGACGTCGAACGGCAGCGGCCCCGTGAACACGCGCTTGCCGTTGAGATCGGCCCACTTGCTGATCTTGTCTTTATTGCGGGCGTGCACCGCGAGGCTGACCTCGATCGTGTTCGACCAGAACGATTGCATCGGCTGGCGCTTGACCCGCGCCTTGAAGCCCTTGAAGCGGTTGGTATCGGTGGCAAGCTCGTGGAAGGCGATGTCCGAGCCGTACATGCCGTCGTACTCGCCGGTGGCGTAGCCCTTGACCGTGGTGATGGCGCCGGCCGTGGGCAGCACCGAGATGCGGTATTGCGGCATCTCCTTGTTCAGAACACTGGACAAGATGACCATTGCCTTGTGGCCGGAGGTGCCGACGGGGGGCGTTCCCCAGCGGATGTCCTTGGCCTGCGACCAGGCAGATGAGCTGGCAACACCGAGGGCAGAGATGACGGCGAATGCCGTGAGTGCACGCTTGAGCATGGCGTTCCTTCCTCCGAATGGTTCGCTCGTTGACGGGCGAAGCGGACATCCGTCCGGGCCCGCGGTCGATACTTGTCGTTGCGGCGCGGATCGCCTCGATGACGAAGGCGACTGTCTCAGAGAGTCCCGGGGCACGATCCGCCAATTGCATGAGCTTGGCAAAGACCAAAATGCCGCACGACCGCGGGCACAGTTGGGAAGCGGCATCTGGCCGGCCGCGGCGTCGCGAATTTGCCGCGCGAGCATACCATGATGAAGTTGCACCTGTAGCCATCAGATCGGCTACTTTTGCCGGTATCGGATCGGCCATGCCATGGGTGTCGTGGACCAAAAGAGCGCATCAGAGGGCGCATGAGATGACCTACCCCCCGCGCGCCGGGACGGTTCCGCTGGCTGTCGTCGCGACGCTGCTTTGGCACGGCGCGTTCCATGCCGCGTGGGGGGAACCCGCCGCCAGTCCGCCCAAGAAATCAATCGCTTCGACCTGCAACCGGGCGGCGTTTCGCGTCATCGTGGATGTCGGCCACACCGCCGAGGCGCCGGGCGCCAGGAGCGCGCGCGGCGTCACCGAATACGAGTTCAACCTTCGGCTGGCCAAGCTGGTCGAGCAGAGCCTGATCGACGCCGGCTTCGGCAAGACCGTCTTACTGGTCACCGAGGGTCCGGCCATGAAGGGGCTGGTCCACCGCGTGACGCAGGCCAACAGCGCGCCGGCCGATCTGTTCCTGTCGATCCATCACGATTCGGTGCCGGACGCCTTCTTGGAAAAATGGGAATACGAGGGCCAGGAGCGCGGGTTCAGCGACCGGTTCAAAGGCCATTCGATCTTCGTCTCGAACGACAACGACGATCGCAAAGGGAGCCTGCTGTTCGCCAAGCTGCTCGGCAAGCAGCTGAAAGCGCGCGGCCTGCAATACACCCCCCATTACACCGAAAAGTTCATGGGCCACCGGCAACGAGTGCTGGTGGATGCCGACGCGGGCGTCTACCGATACGACCAACTGATCGTGCTCAGAGCCACCCACATGCCCGCCGTCCTGCTCGAAGCCGGCTCGATCATCAATCGTGACGAGGAATTGCTGATGGGCTCGCCCGAGCACCAGTCGCTCATCAGCGCGGCGGTGACGGATGCGGTGGAGGGTTTTTGCGCGGCACGCCGGCCGCGAAATCCGGAGCAAGTGGCGCGCAAGCCGGGCGCAGCCGCGAAACAAACGTTGCAGCCGGCCGCGGCGAAGCAGCCGGCAAACCCTGCCAAGCAACGATAAGGCTCCATTTCGCCATCGCGCCGCGCCGCGGCCTTCACTCGCTGGCGAGGATGACGTTCTTCACCAGCGGATAGATCTGGTTGGTCCAGCGGTTGCCGCTGAACACGCCGTAGTGCCCGACGCCGGCCTGCATATGGTGGCGCTTGAGATAGGGGCGCAGGCCGCCGCACAGATCATGCGCGGCGGCGGTCTGGCCGACCGCGCAGATGTCGTCGCGCTCGCCTTCGACGGTGAGCAGCATGGTGCGCTTGACCGCGCGCGGATCGACCCGCTCGCCCTGCCATTCGAGCGTGCCGAGCGGCAAGGCGTGCTCCTGAAACACCAGCCGGACGGTCTCGAGATAGAACTCGGCGGTGAGGTCGAGCACCGCAAAATATTCGTCGTAGAACGCTTTGGTGACCTGCGCCTTCTCATGCTCGCCCTTGGCAATGTTGTCGTAGAGCTCGCGGTGGGCCTTCACGTGCCGCTCGATGTTCATGCTCATGAAGGCGGCGAGCTGGACGAAGCCCGGATAGACGCGGCGGAACCCGCCCGGATACCGCAACGGCACGCTGGCGATGAGATTCTGCTCGAACCACTCGATCGGTTTCGAGTTGGCAAGCTCGTTGACCTTGGTCGGATTGACCCGGGTATCGATCGGACCCGCCATCAGGGTCATGCTGCGCGGCTGGGCGAAATTGTCGGTCTGCGCCATCACCGCGGCCGCAACCAGCACCGCCACGCAGGGCTGGCACACCGCCACCACGTGGGCGCCGGGGCCGATCGCCTCCAAGAACCGGATCAGGTGCTCGATATAGTCGTCGAAGCCGAACCGGCCGTGGGTCAGCGCCACGTCGCGCGCATTGTGCCAATCCGTGATGTAGACGTCGTGCTCGGGCAGCATGGTGCGCACGGTCCCGCGCAGCAGCGTGGCGAAATGGCCCGACAGCGGCGCGACCAAGAGCACGCGCGGCTGCGCGGTGTCGATGTCCTTCTTGAAGTGCAACAGCGTCCCGAACGGCGTCGTGAGCGCGGCCCGCTCGTGCACCTCGACGTCGCGGTTGCCGACGGTCACGCGGTCGATGCCGTAGGCCGGACGCCGGTGGGTGAGCCCGGCGCGCGCGAACAGCTCGTACGCGGCGGTCAGATTGCGGAGAACGACATTGTCGGTCAGGCCCGCGAGCGGCTGCCCGAGGGCATTGAGCGCGGTCGCCGCCCAGCTGCGAACCGGCACCATGATGTCGGAGTGAGCTTGGTAGGCCTGATACAGCATGCCCCAATATCCCCAGCGACCGTCCCGCCGCTCCGGCCCGGCGGACGCCGCTCCCTCAACCTCGCATAAAGGGTAGTGCATTTTTTGCTGCACTGCGAGATAATTTGTGGCGAGGCCGCTACGGCCGCCCAACGGGGGATAAGTCCATGGCCGAGGCCACGCTCACGATCGCCAGCAAGAATTACGGCTCCTGGTCGCTGCGCGGTTGGTTGCTATGCAAAATGGCCGGGCTCGACTTCGCCGAGCAGCAAACGGCGAGCGACGACCCGTCCACGCGGGCCGAGCTGCTGTTGCTGTCGCCATCGTTTCTGGTTCCCTGCCTGACCCACGACGGCATCAAGGTCTGGGATACGCTCGCGATCGCCGAATACCTCAATGAGCTCAAGCCCGACTCCAAGCTGATGCCGGCCAACCGGGCGGCGCGCGCCCGCTGCCGCGCGATCTCCGGCGAGATGCATTCCGGATTCAGCAATTTGCGCTCGGCGCTGCCGATGAACCTCAAAGCCCATTATCCCGGCTTCAAGGTGTGGGCCGGCGCGCAGGCCGACATCGATCGGGTGACCGCGATCTGGCGCGAGAGCCTGGCGGCCTCCGACGGCCCGTATCTGTTCGGCCACGAGCCGTGCATGGCCGACGCCATGTACGCGCCGGTGGTGACGCGCTTTCTCACCTACGACGTCAAGCTGGATTCCCTGTGTGCGGCCTATTGCGAGGCCATCATGGCGCTGCCGCATATGCAGGAATGGCTCGAAGGCGCCAAAACCGAGCCGGATGAATTGGAAGAGCTCGACGTGGAATTTTGAGCGGAAAGCCGATAAAGCATCCGTCAAATCGGCTAGACTACGGCAGTCTGCGCACCGCGCCATCGCGTCAGACACCGCTGAGGTCACGTGGGCAACGGCGAAGTCGCCGTTGCCCACCCTACGTTGGCTCACACCATGACGGTCGCCCGGTTCCCAACGCTCGCCCATTGGGGCGCCTACACGGCCCTGGTCGAAGACGGCCGGGTGGTCGAATGCGAGCCGTTTGCGCGCGATCCCGCGCCCTCGCCTATGCTGGACGCCATTCCGGCGATGGTGCACTCGCCGCTGCGCGTCGCGCGGCCGGCGATCCGCGACGGCTGGCGGGAGGGAAAAGCGCGCACCGGCGCCGACAGCTTCCACGAAGTGTCCTGGGATGAAGCGCTCGACGCGGTCGCGGGAGAGCTTTCGCGCGTGCGCGACAAATTCGGCAACACGGCGATCTTCGGCGGCTCCTACGGCTGGTCGTCGGCCGGGCGGCTGCATCATGCGCGCAGCCTGCTGCGGCGTTTCCTGTTCCTCGGCGGCGGCTGCGTCGACCAAGTCGCCAATTACAGCTTCGGCACGGCGATGTACCTGCTGCCGCGCGTGATCGGCACCTTCCAGCCGGTCACGGGCCGGGTCACCGACTGGTCGTCGATCGTCAAGCACACGCGGCTGATCATCGCGTTCGGCGGCCTGGCGGTGAAGAACGGCCAGGTGACGTCGGGAGGCGCCGGCGTCCATGCGATGGAGACATGGCTGCGCCGCGCCAAGGAGGCGGGCATCGAGTTCGTGTCGGTGAGCCCGCTCAAATCCGATGCGCCCGACTTCCTCGGCGCCCAATGGGTGCCGATCCGGCCGAACACCGATACGGCGCTGATGCTGGCGATGGCGCATACGCTGCTGAGCGAAGACCGCCACGATGCGCAATTCGTGGCGCGCCACTGCGTCGGCTTCGAATCCTTCCGGCGCTATCTCCTGGGCCTCGACGACGGCGCGCCGAAAGACGCCGAATGGGCGGCCGCGATCACCGGCGTCCAGGCCGACACCATTCGCGATCTGGCGCGCCGCGCCGCCTCGACCCGCAGCATGATCACCTGCGCGTGGTCGCTGCAGCGCGCGCATCATGGCGAGCAGCCCTACTGGGCGGCGATCGTGCTGGCGGCGATGCTGGGCGGCATCGGCCTGCCCGGCGGCGGCTTCGCGTTCGGCCACGGCTCGACCAACGGGATCGGCGTGCCGCGCGTCGACGTTCCCGGACCCGAGGTTCCGTTGCCGCTCAACCCGGCGCGCACCGTCATTCCGGTCGCCCGGATGGCCGACATGCTGCTCCATCCGGGCGAGAGCTACGCGTTCAACGGCCGGCAATACACCTATCCCGACATCAGGCTGGTTTATTGGGCGGGCGGCAATCCGTTCCACCACCATCAGGACCTCAATCGCCTGCAGCGCGCCTGGCAGAAGCCGCAGACGATCATCGTCCACGACAGCTGGTGGACGCCGACCGCGCGCCACGCCGACATCGTGCTGCCGGCGACCACCACGCTCGAGCGCAACGACGTCGGCGGCTCGTCACGCGACTCGTTCATTCTGGCGATGCACCGCGCCATCGACCCGGTCAACGACGCGAAGAACGACTTCGACATCTTCCGCGCGCTCGCAGCGCGCCTCGGCTACGAGGCCGCCTTCACCGAGGGGCGCGACGAGATGGACTGGTGCCGATGGATCTACGATCAGGCACGATCGGGCGCCGCCGCCAAGGGCGTGCCGCTGCCCGGCTTCCAGCAATTCTGGGCCGAAGGGTTCGCCGAGCTGCCGCCGCCGGAGCGCGACTACGTGCTGTTCGAGGATTTCCGCCGCGATCCGGAGCGCCATCCGCTGAAGACGCCATCCGGGCGGATCGAGATCGTCTCCGAGGCGGTCGCCGGCTTCGAATATGCGGACTGTCCGCCGCACCCGGCCTGGATCCCGCCGGCGGAGTGGCTGGGCAGCGCGAGTGCCGCGCGATGGCCGCTCCACCTGGTGACGCATCAGCCCGGCAACCGCTTGCACAGCCAGATGGACCCCGGACCGGTGTCGCGCGCCAACAAGATCGCGGGGCGCGAGCCGATCCGCATCAATCTGGAGGACGCGACGCGGCGCGGCATCGGCGACGGCGACGTAGTGCGGGTGTTCAACGCCCGCGGCGCCTGTCTGGCGGGCGCGGTGCTCGACCCCGACGTGATGGCGGGCGTCGCGGTGATGGCGACCGGCGCATGGTTCGATCCGTCGGGCGCACCGGGCGAGCCGGAGCGGCACGGCAATCCCAACGTGCTCACGCTCGATATCGGCACGTCGCCGCTGGCGCAGGGCACCAGCGCGCTCACCGCCTTGGTCGAGATCGAGCGCTGGAACAAGGCGGTGCCGGCCGTCCGGGCTTTCACGCCACCAGTGCTGGCCGCCGCTGGCTAGGCGACAACGGCGTGGTATCATCGCGTCGACTTGAAACGGAGACAGCAATGTCGCAGAAGATGCTGACGGGCTCGTTCGTGGCGCTGATCACGCCGTTCAACCAGGACGGCTCGGTGGATTTTGCCGCGTTTCGGACCTTGTTGAAGTTCCAGCAAGACCATGGCACGTCGGCGGTGCTGATCATGGGCTCGACCGGCGAGACCTCGATGCTGTCGCCGGAAGAAAAGAAAAAGATCATCGTCGAGACCGCCAAGATGAAGACGCCGCGCATGCCGATCTTCTTCGGCTGCACCGGCAACAACACCGAGGCGACGATCGCCAACGTCCGTTTCGCCAAGGACAACGGCGCCGACGGCGCCATCCTGGCGGCGCCGGCCTATATCTGCGCGCCGGAAAACGACATCGAATGCTTCTTCCTCGACGTCGCCGACGCCACCGATCTGCCGCTCGGCATCTACAACAACCCGCCGCGGGTGAAGAGCGACCTCCATTGGGAGCATCTGCTGCGGATCTTCAAGCACCCGAATTACGTGGTGCACAAGGAATCCACCGCCCGCGTCGGCCAGGTCGCGCAGGTGCTGGCCGGCAGGCCCAGTGTGGCGGTGATGTGCTGCGACAGCCCCAATCTGGGCCTGGTGGTGCCGACCATGAGTCTCGGCGGCCACGGCACCGCCAATATGACCGGCAACGTCGCGCCGGCCGAGCTGGCGACGATCTCGACGCCGTGGACGAGCTACGCGGAAGCGGAGAATTTCAAGACCGCCTACCTGAAGCTCCTGCCGCTCCTGCATTTCACCTATTCGGCGATCAATCCGGTAGCGGTGAAATCGCTGATGAAGGCGCTCGGCCTGCCGGCGGGCGACCTGCGCAAGCCTTTGACCGGACTCGACGGCGAGGCGCTGGCCAAGGGCGTTCGCATCATCCAGGAACTCGGGCTCGACAAGCAATACGGCTACAAGGTCGGTCCGCTCTCGGCCGTCGCCGCCTGAACGCAGCGCACAGGACGATCACGCGACAGTGGACCTCGGCATCCGCGGCAAGAAGGCGCTGGTCAGCGGCGCCAGCAGGGGTCTCGGCAAAGCCTGCGCGCTCGCGCTGGCGCATGAGGGCGTCGACGTCACCATCGTGGCGCGCACTCGCGACGTGCTCGAGAAGACCGGCGCGGAGATCGCACAGGCAACCGGCGTCAAGGTGACGACGGTCGTCGGCGATATCACCACCCAGCAGGGACGCTCTGCCGCACTTGCAGCTTGTCCGCAGCCCGATATCCTGCTCAACAACGCGGACGGCCCGCTGCCGGGCGATTTCCGCAACTGGTCGCGCGATGATTGGATCGCGGCGCTCGACGCGATGATGCTGAGCCCGATCGAAATGATGCGGCTGACGGTGGACGGCATGATGGCGCGCGGCTTCGGCCGCGTCCTCAACATTGTCTCGCGCAGCGTGAAAATTCCGCAGGGCGAGCTCGGCCTGTCGAACGGCGCACGCTCCGGCCTGGTCGGCTTCGTGGCCGGACTCGCCCGCCAGACCGTCGCCCGCAACGTCACCATCAACAATCTGCTGCCGGGAATCTTCGACAGCGACGCGCAGCGCCAGCACGTGCGCGCGCTGGTCGAGCCGAGCGGCAAGAGCTTCGAGGAGCTTTGGCGCGCGCGCGGCGAGGCCAATCCGGCCAGGCGCTACGGCAGGCCGGCCGAGCTCGGCGCCTATTGCGCCTTCCTGTGCTCCGAGCACGCCGGTTTCATCACCGGCCAAAATCTGCTGATCGACGGAGGAAGCTACCCGGGGACGTACTGAACCCAAAGTACTGCAACTAGGCGCTCGAAAGGATCGACCCCATGCGACTTGCAACCGCTTTCGCGCTGGCACTGGCGCTCGCCGGACTGCTGCCGGCGTCCGCGCCGGCACAGACCTATCCCTCGCGCACGGTCAGCGTGATCGTGCCGTTCCCGGCCGGCGGATCGGTCGACGGCGTCGCGCGTATCCTGGTGCAGAAGCTCAACGAGACGGTCGGCCAGCATTTCATCGTCGAGAACCGCGCCGGCGGCGCGTCGGGCACGGTCGGCGCCAACGCCGTCGCCAAGGCGGCGCCCGACGGCTACACCTTGCTGCTGTCGGCCTCGGTCCACGTCATCAACCCGTTCCTCTACAAGAGCGTCCCCTACGACGTGGTGAACGATTTCACCCCGGTGACGCTGTTGGCGGACGGACCGCTGCTGGTGAGCACCACGCCGAGCGTGCCGGCGAACAATCTCAAGGACTTCTTCGATCTGGTCCGCAAGGAGCCGAAGAAATACACCTTCGGCACCACCAGCGTGGGTTCCGCCAGCCATCTCGCGATCGAGCTGTTGAAGCGGGACGCCGGCCTCGACACGCTGGTCGTGCCCTACAAGGGCACGGCGCCGGCGCTGACCGACCTGGTGAGCGGCCAGATCCATTTGCTCGCCGATCCGATGCTCTCCTCGCTGCCGCTGGCCCAAGGGGGAAAGATCAAGGCCCTCGGCCTCACCAGCCTCAAGCGCGCGGCCGCGGCGCCCAACATTCCGACGGTCGAAGAATCCGGCGGCATGAAGGGATTCGAGTTCGTGTCCTGGTACGGATTGTGGGCGCCGAAGAACCTGCCGGCCGACGTCTCCAGCAAGCTGCAGGCGGACGTCGCCAAGGTGCTGGCGCGGCCCGAGGTAAAGGAGCGGTTGCTCGGCATGGGGTTCGATCCGATCGGCTCGACCTCCGCGCAGTTCGCCAAATACATCACCGACGAGATGGCGAAATATTCGAAGATCATCACCGACGCCAAGATCAAGATGGAGTGAGCGCGAGCCGCAACATCCCTGCCGGTCAGCTCGTCGCCTCGGCGATCAACTGCGCGCGCAGCACCTTGCCGTAGTGCGAGCGGGGCAGGCTCGCCACGAACCGGATCGAGCGCGGCTTCTTGTAGCCGGCGAGCCGGGTGCGACAATGCTCGACCAGCTCGCGCTCGGACACCGGCATGCCGGCGCGCGCCACCACGAAAGCGGTCACCGCCTCGCCCCATTCGGCATCCGGCAGGCCGATCACCGCCACCTCGGCGACCGCCGGATGCGACACGATTGCGTCCTCGACCTCCTTCGGGATGATGGTGCTGCTGCCGGACCGGATGACGTCCTTGAGCCGGCTCACGATATGGAGATTGCCGGCCGCGTCGAGCTCGCCGACGTCGCCGGTATGCAGCCAGCCCTCGCGCAACGTGGCACGCGTCGCGTTCGCATCCTGCCAATAGCCGGCCATGACATTGCCGCCGCGGATCAGCACCTCGCCGGACTGGCCGGCGGCCGGGCTTTCGTCGGAGCCGGCGATGCGCAGCTCGTAGTCGGGCAGCACGCGCCCGACGGAATGCATCAGCCGGCTCCGATGCTCGGCATCGGCGGCGAGGCTCTGCGGCGGCAAATAGCAGGTCACCGGCGCTTCGGTTAGGCCGTAGAGCACGCCGATCTTCGGTCCGACGAGCTCCAATGCGCGTTCGAACGTGCTCGGCGGGATGCGCGAGCCGCCCACGTAAATGGCTTGCAGGCGATCGAGCCGCCGGTCGCGAGCCTGCAAGTGCTCGAGGCAGCGCACCAATTGGGTCGGCACCAGCGAGGCGCGGGTCGCGCCGGTCGCTTCCACGAGGGTCGCGAACCGCTCCGGATCGAACCGACGCAACACCACGGTCGCGCCGGCGAACAGGTGCGACATCAGGATCACCTGCGCGATCGGCCAGAGCGGGCGGACGTTGAGGAAGACGCCAGCGCTGCCGATATCGAAGCCGCGAATGGTGTTGCGTGCGACCGTCGCGAGGTTGCGGTGCCGCAACATGGTCGCCTTCGGCGCACCGGTGGTGCCGCCGCTGAAATTGAGCGTTGCGAGGTCCTCGCCACGACCTTCCGGAGCGGGCTGCTCGGACGCCCGTTCCAACAGCGTCTCGTAATCGAGGCCCAGGCGTCCGCCGATGCCGATGACCTGTTCGAGGCTTTCGACCTCGCCGACCAGCCCATCGACCTGCTCGGCGAACGACCCATGCGTGATCAGCGCTTGCGCGCCCGCATGCCGCAGCAAGGCGATCAGCTCGCTTCGGGTCAGGCGCGGATCGAGCGGCACCCGCACCAGGCCCGCCGACATGATGCCGTAGTCGGCCTCGAGATATTCGCGGATATCGGGGATGAGCAGCGCGACCCGGTCACCGGCGTTGAGCCCGAGCCCGCGCAGGGCGTTTGCGACCCGCGCGATGCGGGATTGAAAACGCCGGTAGGACCAAGCGCTCACATCGTCGACGATGGCGATGCGATCGCGATGGCGCTGCGCCAGCTCGCGCCATATGACGCCGATATGCAGCTCACCAGCCATGGAGTACCACGCGCCCGGTGACCGCGCGGCGCTCCATCAGGGCGTGACCCTCCGACGCTTGCGGAAACGGCAGCACGCGGCCGATGAACGGCTTGACCGCCTTGCT
>WNFV01001519.1_pt1 | contig 31526 bp, 27 predicted proteins | sample 5400101 | NCBI WGS metagenome assembly WNFV01 (sample SAMN13153361, study PRJNA577476) | soil metagenome | isolation source: 115 cm soil or saprolite under grassland replicate 1 | place: USA:California | collected 2016-06-15 | reverse complement strand
CAGAGCGACGAGCCCGCGTACTCCGGCGACAGCCTCTATGCGCCTTCCGGCGAGGACTATGGACGGCGTCGCAGCCGACGGTCGGGGCGCGTGATGCGATCCAGCCTCTATACGCGGGCGGTCGTCTCCGACGCGATGCGCGCGGCCCCGATCGTGCTGGGGGCAGCCGCGATTGCGGCGATCGTCGTGGCGCGGCGGTGAATCGCGCGGCTCTCTACTCTGTGCGCAGCGCCTCCAGCGGGCTCAGGCGCGCGGGGCGGCGCGCGGGCAGCCAGCACGCCAGGAGCGCAACCGCCAGCAGGATGAGCGTGGTGACGACGAACACACCTGGGTCGCGGGCGCTGATCCCGTAGAGGAGCGACTGAATCAGTCGGCTGCCGGCAAACGCGGCGGCAAGTCCGGCTACGATGCCGGCAACCGTGACGAGTCCGCCTTGCCGCGCGATCATCGCCGTCACACGTCCCGGTTCGGCGCCGAGCGCAAGGCGCACGCCGATCTCGCCCGTGCGCTGACTCACCATGTACGACATGACGCCGTAAATAGTTGTCGCTACTGCATCAGGCCAACGACGATTGTCCGGTGATACACTCCGCCGGCATGGGCCTCATCATGCGGGTGTTTTCGGTGCTGCTCGCTGCCGCGTTGCAGATCGCGCCGCCTGCCGTCGAGCCCGGATTCACCAGCCTCTTCAACGGCAAGGATTTCACCGGCTGGAAGATCGGCGGCCCGGCGGAATCCTTCACGATCCAGGACGGCGCCATCGTCGCCAAAGGCGCGACGAGCCACTGTTACTACGACGGCAGCTTCCGCAACCACAGCTTCCGCGACTTCGAGCTGAAGGTGGACATCATGACCCGCGCCGGTTCGAACGGCGGCGTGTACGTCCTGACCGAATTCCAGGAGAGCGGCGGCAACGCCCGCGCGACCGGCCGGTTCCCTTCGAAGGGCTTTGAGATTCAGGTGAACAACTCGCACACCGACCGCATCCGAACCGGCAGCCTCTACCATGTGGCGGACGTCCTCGACGAGTCGCCGGCGAAAGACGATGAATGGTTCACCGAACACATCATCGTGAAAGGCGACACGATCACGGTCAACGTGAACGGCAAGCAGGTCGTCCGATGGACGCAGGGCCCGGACTGGAACGGCGGAGTGGAAGGTCCTGGCCGCAAGATCACCGGCCCGGGGACGATCGCGCTCCAGGGCCACGACCCGAACAGCACGGTGTATTACAAGAACATCCGCATCAAGCCGCTGGATTGAGGCCCGGCTTGGGTGTATAAGGATCTCGTTTCGAACTCGTACAGGTGCACACGGAGGCCATGATGCGAAGAAGCAGATTCTGGGCGTGGCCGGTTCTCGTCGGTGCTGCGCTGCTGTTGCCGGCCGCGGTCGCGTCGGCCGAGGACATCAGCGGCCCCATTTCCACCACGCGGACGATCACGTCAAACAGCCGGCTCGTTGGCGATGTGACCTGCACGGTCACCGGCGCTCCCTGCATTCAGTTCGGAAGCTCCCATATCGAGCTGCGGCTCAATGGCTTCACGATGACCGGACAGGCCGACGCGACAACCGGGTGCAACGGTGCGTCAACGGCCGGCGAGATGGGAATCAGCACGAATGGCCAGAGCGATGTCGAGGTGCGGGGACCGGGCATCGTGCAGCGGTTTCGCGCGGACGGGATCTTCTTCACAGGCACGCTGCTCGGCAAAGTCGAAGGCGTGACCACCATCACAAACTGCATGTCCGGCATTCGGGTGAATCCCACTTCCTCGCGAATCACCCTCGGAGCAAATGTTTCCGCCAGGAACGGCACCACTGCCGCCGCGTGCGGAGGCATATGAATCCAGGGAAGCAACAACTCGCTCCGGTGGAACGAGACGACTGGCAACGGCTTCGCGAATCCCAACGACGATTTCGGCATCGGGATCATGGCTAGCGGCGACAATAATCTCGTCGAGGAGAACACCGCGTACGGCAATACCAACGGAATCGTGCTTTTCCCGAATGTGACGAATACAAGGGTTCGCGGCAACATCGCGGTCGGCAATCCGCCCATTCAGCAGTCCACCTCGCCGACCGGCAGCGTCGGTGTGGACATCTGGAATCAGGCACCCCCAGGCGCAAACAACGTGTTCGACGGGAACATCTGCGTCACAGCTGTGCACGCGCCGTGTCCGGGCCTTGCGCCGAGTCAGGTTCCACGAAAACCGGGAAGCTGACGGAGGCTATGAGGCATCTGCATCTGCTCCGTCGGCTGACGGTCGGTCGTGCCGTGTCGGTCCTGATGGCCACCACGGTCGTGGCGAGCGGCGCGCCCGGAGGGCGATGGCAGGCGTCGGGCACCGTCGGCGCACAGACGGCGCCCGCGGTGCTCGTCGACCTTCAGAGTGTCGGGGAACTCCGCACGCAATTCAACAGCGATCGCGGCAACGTCCGGCTGGTCCTGCTGCTGTCACCGACGTGACCGGCCTGTGTCGCAGGCGCCCGGTGGGTGCAGCAGACGCTGCTCGATCCGAACCTCAATGCGCCGCTTCGCGTGTACGCCGTCTGGTTCAACATGTATCCGGGCGACGCGCGCGAGCGCTGGCGCGCCGCACTGCTGACGGACGCGCGCGTTCGGCACTACTGGGACGAGCAGCGGTCGGTGGGCCGTCGCTACCTTCAAACCCTCGCACGGCTCTGGCCGGTGCGTGGGGCTGAAACGGTCGTGCCTCAGGCCGACGCGCTGTGGGATGCGTATCTGTTGTATCCGCCCGACGCTCGCTGGGACGAGGAGCTGCCGGATGTCGTCAGCTGGGGGTCAACGATTCTCCGGACGAAGGAGACCCTGGACCTGGACATTCAACGGACGCTCAAACCCTGGCGAGCCAAGGGTCGCGCACAGTCTCCGGGAATGAGCCGTTAGGGCCCGTCCGGAAATAAGTGCGTCATTCCATGGGCGCCGAGGCGCCCGGATCGCAAGGCGCGAGGAGGAAGCATGCCGGGCGCATGTGACCGACGAGCAACGCAGCGAGGCGGGATGCATCGGCGGCCAGGATGGCGCAGTTATTTCCGGACGGGCCCTTACCCGGCCCGGAGCGCTGTGAGCGGATCCACCTTGGCTGCGCGACGGGCCGGCACGACGCACGCAACGGCGGCGACTGCGAGGACGACAATCGGCACCGCCAGCAGGGTCAGCGTGTCGTGCGGGCTGATGCCGTAGAGAACGTCGACAGCAGACGGACGCCCGCCTGCGCCACAGCCAATCCCGACAACACGCCGACGCTCACGAGCGAGAGCGCCTGACGCAGCACGAGGCGGACGATGTCGAGCGGCTGCGCGCCCAGCGCGGACCGGACGCCGATTTCGCGCGTGCGCTGCGCCACGCTGAACGACAGCACGCCGAACAGGCCGACGCCGGCGATCAGAAGGGCGAACGCTCCGAACCACGCGAGCACCATCGCGTACAATCGCGGCTTCGCCAAGCTCGTCATCACGCGGTCTTCCATCGTCATGACGGAGTCGAGGGCGAGTGCTGGTGCCTGCTCGTGCACCAGGCTGCGCAACGTGGACACGTACGCCGTCGGATCGGCGGCGGTCCGGACGACGAGAATCGGATCGAAGTTGCGCATGGCGCCAGGCACAAGCTGCTTGAACGATGCGAAGACCTCGGGCTGCAGCGGTGCATCGACGCTGTCCTGCCGCATGTCGTCGATCACGCCGACGATTTCCCAGTCGGCGTTCCCGTCGGGGAAGCGAAGTCCTCCCGCGCGTGGCCCGCGCTGGGGAATGTGGAAGCCGAGGGGATGTTCGCCAAGATATTGACGTACGAACGTTTGGTTGACGACGATTGCCGGCGGCGTCGTTGTGATATCTGCATCCGACAACGCGCGCCCGGCCCTCACTCGCAGGCGCATCGCGGCAAAATAATCAGGACTGACGATGCGCTGCGTCGCCTGCACGTCCACTTCGAGATCTGGATTGCGAGGCGACCGCATCCTGAAGGCCGTGAAGCCGCCGTTGGACACGAACGGCAGCGCCGTGCTGTACGCCGCGTGCGTCACACCCGGCACCGCGCGTAGACGTTCGACGAGCGTTTCGAGCAGCTGGCCTCGACGCTCGACCGGATATCCGGGTGGAAGCGGCAACCGCGCAGTGAGCACGTTCACCGGATCGTAGCCGCGGTCCGCACGGATCAGTGACAGCACGCTGCGCGTGAGCAATGCGGCACCGATGAGCAGCACGCAGGCGATCGCTACCTGCCCGGCCATGATCAATCCGCGCGTGCGCGCCATCGGCGAGCGCATGGCGCCGCCGATCGGCGCGACACCGTCCTCCGACAGTGTCTCGACCAGATTCACGCGCCGCGTCTGCCAGGCGGGCAGCACTCCGCAGACAACGCTCGCGACGACCGATATCACCAGCGCAAACGACAGCACGCGCATGTCGAGGCCCACGGCGTCAAGGCGCGGAAACCCGGCCGGCAGTAGCAACGGCAGCAGCCGTTGAAGTCCTGCAGCGAGCGCCAGTCCGGCGACTCCGCCGCACAGTCCGATGACCGCGTTCTCGATCAGCAATTGCCTGGCAATGCGGCGCTGCCCGGCGCCAATAGCTGCGCGCACCGCCAGCTCGCGGCGCCGCGTCGTCGCACGCGCGAGCTGGAGGCTGGCGACGTTGGCGATCGCCGTGATTAGCAGAAGGGCGACCGCCGCGAGGAGGGCGAGGAGAGCCGGGCGAACGTCGGCGGTGATCGCCTGGAGCTCTGGCACGGTGGACACGTCGATCGGTCCCACCGCGCCAAACAATGCCGTGGCCGCGACGCCCATGTCCGGGGCGTTGCGCGCCCGCGAGGTCGCTTCAGCGGCCGCTTGTGCCGGCGTCGCGCCGTCGCGCAGCCGCGCTATCGCGCGGAAGATGACGCCGACCAGCACTCCACCGTCGCCTGTCACCGTCGGCACGGTCCAGGCGGTCCACGCGCGTGTCTCGCGATCGGGAAACGCGAACTCGCGCGGCATCACGCCGACGACGGTGTAGGGCTTGTCGTCGAGCTGAACGAGATGTCCCACGATCTCGGGGCGCCCGCTGAACCGTTCCCGCCAAAGACCGTACGAGAGGATCACGATGCCCGGCTGGCCGCGCGCCCCTTCTCCGTCGCGGAACAGCCGTCCGATCAGCGGACGGACCCTCAGAATCGGCAAGAGGCCTGGCGTCGTGGAGATGATGGGGACGCGTACCGGATCGCCCGCGCCGGTCAGCGTCGCCGTCTGGGTCAGCCAACCGCCGAGGTCCTCGATCGTTGATGGATGATCGCGCCACGCGAGGAAGGTGCCATTTGACACCGTCCCAACGACACGGCCTGTCCGGCCCTGCCGCGTTTCGGTCACGCGCACCAGGCGATCCGCGTCGGCCCACGGCAGCGGCTTCAGCAGTACGCCGTACGCTACGCTGAACAACATTGTCGTCGCGCCGATGCCGAGCGCCATCGTGAGCATCGCAACGGCAGCAACCCCCGGCTGGCGCCGGAGCAAACGAAGGCCGTAGCGCAGATCGTGCATGAGGCTCACTCTATCCCTCTTTGCGCCGCCGAGTCGAAGTGGCTCGCAAGGCCACGATGACGCGCTGCATTTGACATTCAAATGGAACTGCGGTATTCCATTGGAATGTCCAAAGAGCGAGCCAAGACCGACGTCCTCCAGGGCACGCTCGACCTCATGGTGCTGCAAACGCTGGCCACGCTCGGGCCTTCGCACGGCTACACGATTGCCTCACGCCTCGAGCAGGTCTCCGGAGGTACTCTCCAGCTCAATATGGGCACGCTGTATCCGGGCCTGATGCGCCTTGAACAACGTGGACTGGTGCGTGGCACATGGGGCGTGACGGGGAACAACCGTAAGGCGCGCTTCTACGCGATTACGCCCGCCGGCCGACGTCAACTGACCGCTGAGAAGACGCAGTGGGATCACATGGTGTCCATCATGCACGCGCTCCTGAGTGAGCGAAGCTGACGGGGATGTCGATGATTCACATCCGCGAGTGGATTCGGCGGCTGTGGGGGACGGTTCGGCGGAAGCCACTTGATGCCGAGATGGAGGAGGAACTCACGCTCCATCTGGAACTGGCCGCGCAGGACATGCAGCGTCGTGGCGCCTCGGCGGATGGCGCCGCGCGAGCCGCTCGCCTCCAGGCTGGCGGTGTTGCTCAAGCGATGGACGCGCTGCGCGACCAACGCCGACTGCCGTGGTTGGCCGACCTAGCCCAGGACGTGCGCCACGGGTGCCGTACGCTGCGGCGCAGCCCTGGGTTCACGACCGTTGCGCTCGTTACGCTGGCGCTCGGGATCGGGGCCAATACCGCAATCTTCAGCCTGATCGACGTTCTGATATTGCGCGATCTTCCGGTGCGAGACCCCGCGCGGCTGGTGCAGTTCATCTGGAGGTATCCGGGCGATCCGCCCTTGAACTTCTTCAGCCCACAGAACTACGAGCAGTATCGGGATCGCAACACCGTCTTCTCGGATGTGATCGGAACGGCGTCCTTACGTGTTGACTCGCAAACCGCCAGAAGCGGGGCAGAGCCGCTGAACACTGAGTGTGTGACGGGGAACTTCTTCGCGGCACTGGGTGTGCGGCCCGCGTTGGGGCGGCTGCTGGGCCCCACTGACGAGGAGCCGGGCGCCGCTCCCGTCGCTGTCGTGAGTTGGGCGTACTGGAAAAACAGGTTCAATCTCGATCCCCGAATTCTGGACACGCACATCTCGGTCGACGATGTGCCTGCGACGGTGGTCGGCGTCGCAGGCCGGGAGTTCTTCGGCCTCATGGTTGGCTACAAGCCCGACGTATGGATACCCGCGGCCGCTCATCGAGGCAATCGCCAGTCCGGATTCATGCTGATGGCACGGTTGAAGGACGGGGTTTCGATCGAGCGCGCGCGTGCCGAGATGCGCGTGCTGGATCGCTCGAGGATCGAAGAGCTCGCGCGCAGGGATCCGCTGTGGCGGACGGTGACGCTCGAAGTCGAGCCGGCGCGCTCGGGGTTGTCGACGCCGCTCCACCAGCAGTTCGGGAAGCCGTTGGTGGTGCTGATGGCCATCGTGGGCGCCTTGCTGCTGCTCGCGTGCGCCAATGTCGGAAGCATGTTGCTGGCGCGCGCCGCGGCGCGGCAACGGGAAATGGCCGTGAGGGTGTCGCTCGGCGCCAGCCGGTTTCGGATCGTGCGGCAGATGTTGACGGAGTCGCTGCTCCTTTCTGTGGCCGGCAGTCTATGCGGCATCGTTGGCGCGCACTTCGGCTCCCGGGTGCTCGTGCGGATCATGACGTCAGGGACACGCCTGATCGGATCCCCACCACGCCTGGATATGGCGCTCGATGCACCCGTACTGATGTTCACGACGGGAGTTGCGGTGCTTGCGGCCGTGCTGTTCGGCCTGGCACCGGCGTGGGCTGCGTTCGTGCCGGCTCCAGCCTCGGCACTGAGAGAGAGCGGAGGGGCCGGGCAGCCCAAATCCCGCCGGCTCTTTGGAAGTGGCCTGGTCGTGGCGCAAGTTGCGCTCTCACTGGTGCTGTTGAGTGTGTCTGGGCTGTATGTCGGCCACCTTTCACATCTCAGAAACCGAAGCCTCGGATTCGACCGGACGTCGGTGCTCCTGGTGACGCTGGACACGGCGCGCAGTGGCCATGGCCGCGATCGATTGGCCGGGCTCTACAAGGAGCTGCTCGGCAGGTTCGAAGCGATTCCTGGCGTGCGCTCGGCGACGGTGAGCGGAATGACTCCGATCTCAGGCGCGGCCGGGAGTCGATTCGCAACCGTCGAAGGTTTTCAAGAGGCGCCGCAGGCGCGCCGCCGCCTGCTGATGAACGGCGTTGCGCCGAAGTATTTCGAAACGTTCGGTACGGCACTGGTTGCCGGGCGCGACTTCCAATTCGCGGACGAGGGGCGACCACGCGTCGCGATCGTCAATCAGGCAATGGGCCGGCACTACTTTGGCGACCGCAATCCGCTCGGGAGGCACGTCCTGTTCGACGGAGATTCCCAGCCATACGAGATCGTCGGAGTGGTGGCGGATGCCAAGTATCAGGACGTTCGAAGCGCCGCGCCGCAGACGATCTATCTCCACTACTTCCAGCAGAACCGCATGCCCTCGGAATTTGCGCTCCGGACGACTGTGGCTCCAGCCGCAGTCGCGGGCGACGTACGGCGCATCGTCGATGCCGTGCTGAGGAACGTATCCGTGACAAAGGTGACGACGCTGGCCGACCAAGTGGACGCGGCGATCGTTCCTGAACGGCTGATCGCGACACTCTCCGGCTTCTTCGGAGGGTTGGGCGTGTTGCTTGCCGCGATCGGGCTGTATGGGCTCCTGGCGTACACCGTCGCGCGGCGCACCAATGAAATCGGCATTCGTATGGCTCTGGGCGCGACGGGAGGCGATGTGACACGCATGGTGTTGAAGAGCGCATTGTGGCTGGTGTGTGCCGGTCTGGTCATCGGCGCGCCGATCGCCGTCTGGAGCAAGCGCGTCGCTGCGAGCATGGTCGAGAACCTGCCCGCAGACAGCCTGTTCCCGATTGTCGCCGGCGCGGTGGCCACGATTGGAGTGGCGCTGGTCGCGGCGTACGTGCCGGCGCGCCGCGCAACCCATGTCGATCCGCTCGTCGCGCTTCGTTCCGAGTAACCCTATACGCTAAAGCGTCTTCCGATTGCATGTAGCATGGCCTGAGAGTGGCGACGGTACGCCGCTCGAGAGACGTCGTTCGGAGCTGCGAGGAACATCGCGCGGAAAACCGCGGCCTCCGGCATGACCTGACGATGCCCGCGGCGATTCAGCTGATTCGCACGCACGTCCCAAAACAGGGAACTAAGAACTAGTCCGAGACGCCGGCGCGACAATCAGGATCGCCGCGGCAGCTGGCCTGCGGCTCGCGGTTTACTGCGGTCGCCGATCGCGCGAGTTCAACGCAGCACCTCCCGACGTCTCTCGACCGGCGCTGATCGACGCGACGTGTCGGACGCCAGCGGCGGGCAGTGCCGGTCTCCGCGCCGACTGTGAGCGCGCCGATGACAGCGCGAAGCCGGAAGTCGATCGGAACGAGTCTGCGCGTCGACTCACTTCCCCGTGATCCGTGGCGCTCGAAACACCTCAGGCGGTGCATGCCGTGACCGGATGGCGGTCGAATCAGCCAGTAGTCGACGCGCGCAGGGAAACGCCTGCGAGTGGAGAGCGATTTCCCGGCGCGCGAACCGGAGGCGCGGAGACCGGCACTGCCTGCCGCTCACGCCCCTGCTACATCGATCCAAAAAACGCTCTAGTCGTATTTCAACGCGCGCATCGGATCGACGCGCGCCGCGCGATCCGCGGGGACGAACCCGGCGACGAATGCCACCAGCATGAGCACGGCAGTTGCCAAAGCGAGGACGGCAGTGTCGTGGAATTGCAGTCCGAACAGCAGGGCCTGTGCCGCTCGCCCGATCATGATGGCTGACACGAGGCCGACCGTGGCACCGACCACGGTGATCAGTCCCACCTGACGCAGTACCATCCCACGCACCCGAGCCCGTGTGGCGCCGAGCGCCATGCGCAATCCGATTTCAGCCGTGCGCTGGGCCACGGTATAGGCGAGCATTCCGTAGAGCCCGACCGCGGCGATCAGCATGGCCAGCGCTGCGAATGCGCTGGTCATCACCCCCATCAGCCGTTCGCGTATGGTCGCTCCCCGCATCGCCTCGTGCATCGTTTGAAGCATCTCGATCGGCAGGTTTTGATCGAGCCGGACCACCACCTGCCGGATCGCCACGATCAGTTCGTTGGTGTCGAGGGAGGTCCTTACATAGAAGGTCATGAAACCGGGCCGTCTGTTGCTCTGCCGATGCGGGACGAAATACATGGGCGAGCCGGCGTCCCTGAGGCTGCCGTGCTGAATGCCCTTCACGAGACCCACGACCTCGAGGTTGAGCGCGGGCCCGTCTATGGACATCCGTTTCCCGACCGCATCACATCCGAGGCCGAACTTCCTGGCGAACTGTTCGTTGACAATCACGACCTTCGCTGCGTTCGCTGAATCGGCACGGGTGAACTCGCGGCCGGCGATCATCGGAGTACCCAGCGTGCGGAAATATCCATCACCGATTTCGTCGTAGCGCGCGTCGTGATCGGTGTCGGGCCCGACGTCGAACCCCTCCACGAACACCGATGTGACGCGTTCGCTTCCCGAGAGCAACGGCGTGGTAGACGAGGCGACGGTAGTGACGCCGGGAAGGGCGGCCATCTCGTCCTGGAGTTGGTCGAACAGCGCCGCTGCACGCGGAGCCGTGTAGCCATTCCGCTGGGCCGAGATGCCGAACATGACCAGGCCATCGGGTTTCAGCCCGGGATCGTGATGGGTGATATTGGCAAGACTCTTCGTGAACAGACCTGCCAGTACGACAAGCACCATGGACACTGCGATCTGCGCCGTCGCGACGAAGATGCGAAATCGCGCCGCGCCGCGGCCGCCGGCCGGCTGGCCGGACTGTGCCTTCAGCGCCGAGAGCGCACTGGACCGCACGGCGTGAAGGGCAGGAAACAGCGCGATCGCGACCGTCACGCCAAGAGACAACAGCGTGGTGACGATCATGGCGGACGTATCAAGCTTCAGAACCATTGGGAGATCTGTCGGGAGCAGCGAGCGAACCAGGCCCATCGTCCACTGCGCGACGAGGAGACTGGCGAGCGCGGAGACGAGCCCAAGCACAGACGACTCGGTCAACAGCTGCGCGACGAGCCGTCCTCGAGTGGCCCCAATGGACAGACGCGTCGCGACTTCTTTCGAGCGTGCGGCCGTGCGAGCCAGCAGCAGGTTGGCGACGTTCATGCCGGCGACGAGCAGCATCAGCGCGCTCACGCTGAGCAACAGCGTCAGGGGTGCAAGAGCGTCCGCGAAGACGCTGCTCTGGCCACGCGAACCGGGGTCGACACGGATAGCCTTCGCCTTGAACCGCGCCATCGTTTGGTCGCTCAAGCCCTCCTGAAGGGGCGCCTCGACGTCGTTGATGATCGCGCGATACGGCGCATCGAGCCCAGTGCGCGCCTGTTCCAGCGCCACGCCGGGCCTCAGACGGGCGAACAGGTAAACCCAATATCCTCGTCGATTCTCCGGAGGGCTGCTCGGCCACGGTTGCATGCGCCAGCGCATGGTGATCGGTACGAAGACCTGAGGGTTCAGCCCGACCGTCGTGCTTTCGAACCCCTGCGGAGCGACGCCGACGACGGTCAGAGCGATTCCGTTGACGAATATCGCGTCGTTGAGGACATCTGATCGGCCGCCACGCTGCTTCTGCCAATACTCATGACTGAGCACGACAACCTCGGACCCACCCACGCCGCGATCGTCATCGCGTCCAAGCAATCGTCCGAGCGCCGGCCGCAAACCGAGGACCGGGAAGTAGTCACCAGACACCAGCAGGCCCGTGCCCTTCAGCGTCTGGCCGCGGTACCCCAAGTTGACGTCAAAGTCGCGGTGCGCCGCGATGCCGGTGAAGACAGTCTGGATGCGCTCGAGGTCCCGAAACATCGGGTAGCTGAACACGGCGTCGCATTCGCCGACCATGCCGCCGCAGGACTTCGGCCCGGGCTTGGGCCCTGGCGCCGAAAGATTGACCAATTGTTGCGGCTGGGGTACGGGCAACGGCCGAAGCAGCAGGTTATGGAAGAGGGAGAACACGGCGGCATTGGCGCCGATGCCGAGCGCCAGCGTCAGCACGGCCACTACTGTGAAGCCTGGGTCGCGGCGGAACATGCGGAGTGCGAATCGAATGTCCTGCATTCGATCGGTGAGGAGCTCCATGTGCATCATGTGTCGCCTCCGTCGCGTGTCGATCGCGACGCATTCCAACCGAGCGGCCTCGTAGTCGCCGAAACGCCGGAGAGCCAGGTCGCGGGCGCGCGCCGGCGACTCCCCGCGTTCGACGAGCTCGCGGGCTCTCATCTCGAGGTGGAACGACATCTCGGCCTCGACATCACGACCGGGATCGAGACCGAACAGGCTGCGAAAGCGCCTCCCGTACGTCGCCATCAACGGTCCTCCGCTACTCGAGTGGCTGCGCGTTCAACGCGGCAAATACCGCAGCCGCGTAGCGGCGCCAGTTGTCGGTCTCCACATTCAAACGGGCACGTCCACGCTTGGTAAGCGCGTAGAATTTTGCCTGCCGGTTGTTTTCCGACACGCCCCATTTGGCGTCGACCCACCCGCGTGCCTCGAGGCGGTGCAGCGCCGGATACAACGTGCCCTCACCGACGGCCAGCGCGTCCGACGTGGCGTGCTCGATCCAGCGCGCGATCGCGTAGCCGTGGGCCGGCCCCCAGCTCAACGCTCTCAGAATCAGCATGTCGAACGTGCCGCGCAGAATCTCGGGTGTCGGCTGGCGCATCGGCCCTCCCATCGGGTTTCAATGGAAGAGTGGCGTGTGATCCATCGAAACGCAAGGGGGACCAGGTGGAGACGGACTCGCGCTGCAGCGTCACGATAAACGCGGCGTTGTTCACGGAGAATCGTCAGGAATCTGCCGCGTCTGCGGACTGGTCCCAGCGTCGGTACTGCGACGGACCCACGTCAGCTCCCAGCAATCGGCGGCAACATCGTTACGCAAGATGTAGAGATCGCCCTGCGTGTCTTGCACCTTGAAGTACCGGTGATCGGGCGCCAGCCAGCTGTCGACAAGTTCAGCGATCTCGACCTGATACTCCCCGAGCCGGAACCGTCGCGGCGTCTCCTCACCACGATAGCCGGCGTGGCATTCGACATCCACGACCGGAAAGGTGGGCGCTTCTCGTGACATGCTCTGCCTGAGTCACCGCGAGGGAGGACGCTTCGGTGTGGGTTTTGGTTGTGGCGGTCGGCCGCGAACGACGTACGGTGGCTGACGCGGTGGTGAAGGACGTCGAGGCATGCGTACCATTCTCTCAGTCACGGTTCGTGGACCGTCCGTCGGCTCGCTCCGGACTGCTCGCGAATCGAGGACGAGGACCTGCCGACGAAGCGTCCCGACCGGAAGCTGCTGCGCGCCATGGGCCCGCTAATTCCATCGCCGGATCACCATGTCGACCTTGGCGTTCAGGAAACAGACCACTCTCATCTTGTAGTGTGCTTCTCGAGGGCTCCAGCTATATCGCCAACACGACTCACGCGGCGACCCAAGCCGCCGCTCCACGTCGATGCGCGACATGCCCGAGTCAACCCCGACGTTTCTGCAGGCGTCGGGCTCGAGCGCGGTGACGACGACGCCAGCTTCGAAACGCAGGGCGCGGCACCCGTCGAGCGACGAAGCCGATGTCGCGATGGCGCGCTGGAAGGGTTGATTCCCGGGCGGGTAGAACCAGTTCTCCCCGAACGGTGGACCAAGAAGATGGCGCACGTCCTGGTCTGATGCCCCTGGCGTGATCGTCTGAAAGGCTGCTTCCGAAAAGCCTGTGGTATAGGCGGTATCTTCGTGCAGGACGAACCCGACGATCGAGTCCCGAATCGGATCGCTGGACGAGATCAGCCAGACGGACGCCAACCAGAGTGCAAGGCAAACGCTGACCGCAACGGGTTTCCTCTTCAGTGTCCGCGGTCGGAGCGCAAAGAGCAGGAGGGGACTGAAGAGCACCAGTTCCGTCGCGGCGATGGCCGCGCCGTACCGCGAGAAGAAGTCCAGACCGATGGGTGCAACCGGGATTGGGCGCCACGGTCCGAAATACCGCGTGAGATCGAACGGCCAGAATAGTGCGCACCCGAGACCGCCATCCGTCATGGTGTCGAGCATCCCGTGGCTCGCGAGCACCACGCCGGCAAAGAGCGCCGTTCGGCGGACTGGCCGCTTCAACCAGCGTGCCGCCAGGCCGATCGCCAGTCCGAGCGCCGCCGCCATCGGGAGAGAGTGCGTGGCGCCTCGATGCCCCCACGGGTCGGCGTACTCGACGCCAAGCGTGAAGCCGATCACATCGGCATCAGGCAGCAGCGACACGGCCGACCAGGCCGCCATGGAAGACCATCGTGGCGTGCGGCCGTCGTGGTACACGCGTGCCGCAGCCATTCCGACTGCAATGTGTCCGACGCTCGCCATCGCCGCGATTGTACGTGCACACGGTTTTCCTTTTGTCGCCAAGTTCCGATGGTAGGATGGCGCCCGGAGGCTGGTATGGGGAGGCTCGGCCCGTGTTCGCTGCTGGCGATCGTCGGTATCCTCGGGCTCTCCAGCGCCGCGCTCGCGCAGGAGACGGCCATTGCCGGCACCGTGAAGGATTCAAGCGGCGCGATTCTCCCCGGCGTCACCGTTGAAGTGTCGAGCCCGGCGCTCATCGAGAAAACGCGGTCCACCATCACGGATCGCGCGGGGCAATACAAGATCATCGATCTGTCGCCAGGCGTGTATGCCGTCACCTTCACCCTCGCCAGCTTCAGTGGCTACAAGCGCGAAGGCATCGAGCTGACGTACGGCTTCACGGCGCCGGTCAACGCCGAGATGCGCGTTGGCAACATGGAGGAAACGGTCACGGTATCCGCCGCGTCGCCGGTGGTCGATATTCAGAGCCTCGCCCACAACGTCGTGATGACGCGCGACGTGATGGATGCCATCCCCACCGGCAAGAACATTCAAGCGGTTGGCATCCTGATTCCTGGAACGGCGCTGCAGGTCGGCGGCGGCTCCGCCCTGTCTCGTGACGTCGGCGGCTCGGGCAACATGCAGCAGTCGCCGCTCACCTATCACGGGTCGACGGCCTCGGTCACGACCGTCGACGGACTTCGGATGAACGACTTCGAAGTATCAGGCCAGTATGCCGACCTGTTCAACGACGGCAGCTTCCAGGAAGTCAGCTACAGCACCGGCGCGGACACGATCGAGATGGGCCAGGGCGGCCTCCGCATCAACATGGTGCCCAAGGACGGCGGCAACGTGTTCAAGGGCACGGTGCCCGTGAACTGGACCGGCAGCGCGTGGCAGTGGGACAACCTCAATCAGAAGCTGCGCGATCGGGGACTCACGAACGTCAGCGAGATTCTGAAGATCTACGACTTCAATCCGTCGGTCGGCGGACCCGTCAAGAAAGACAAGCTCTGGTATCAGCTGACGTTCCGTCGTCAACGCGTCGACAAGACGATCGTCGACAGCTACTTCGACAAGAATCCGGATCCGATCAAATACGAAGCCGACCTCTCACACCCTGCCGTCGACGACGGGTGGGCGTGGAACGCGGCCGTGCGGACGACGTACCAGATCAATCAAAAGAGCAAGGCGACGTTCTACTTCGATCGGTCGAATCGCGAGCGGCCGCATTGGGGCGCCAGCGCGACGAATCCGCCGGAAGCGTCGGGCCGGCAGGTTCTCCCGATGGAGTTCACCGAGAGCCTCAGGTTCCAGTCCACGCTGACGAAACGGCTCTTGTTCGAGGCGGCGTTCGGCGAGTACCACCAGGATTACTCGGAGCTCTATCAACCTGAAGTCACCCCGACGACCTACAGAATCAGCGATCAGGTCACCGGCAAGACCTGCTGCGCGTTCAGCGCCCAGGTCATTCATCTTCAGAAGCTGTTCGACTACTCGGCCAAGCTCTCGTATGTCACCGGGTCTCACAGCCTCATGGTCGGGTGGACAGGAGGGAATGGTCCTCACGAAACGATCACGACGCGGAACGGCAACCTGTCGATGCGGTTCGGCGCGACGACGGTCCACGCGGATGCGAGCGGATTCGGGCCGAACCAGGTGACGCTGAATCTTCCCACCGACCAGCTGGAATACATGGACATGGACAGCGGCTTGTTCGTCCAGGACAAATGGACGTTCAAACGGGCGACCGTTTCCGCGGGCTTTCGCTTCGATTGGTTCATCGGCAGCGTCGGAACCGAGGCGGTGCTGCCAAACCCGTGGTTGGCGGCGAAGACGTTCGATCCGATCAAGAACGTGCCGAACTGGAAGGATTTCTCGCCGAGGCTCGGCATTGCGTACGATCTGTTCGGCAACGGGAAGACGGCGCTCAAATTCAGCGCCTCCCGCTATGTCGATCCGCAAACGGTCGGCTTCGCCACAGCTCAAGGGCCGATCGGCCGCCTGACGAGCTCAATCAGCCTGACTTGGACGGATACGAATCTGGACTACACAATCTTCAACCCGGACGGATCGGTCCAGGCCAGCGAGCTCGCGCCGATTCCCGCAAGTTCGACGTTCGGGACGTTGGTGCCGGGCACCACGAGAGTGAACCCCGAGATTCAAACCGGATTCGATCGGCGCGGGTACACGTGGGAGTTCGACGGCAGCGTCCAGCACGAGCTGTTGCCCGGGATGTCGGTCGCCCTCGCGTACTATCGCCGGCTGCTTGGAGGCAACGCGACGTCCACGCAGAATCTGAATCAGGGCCCCTCCGCATACCAGGGGCCGTACTGCATCAACGGCCCGCTCGATCCGCGCCTTCCGAGTGGCGGCGGGCAACAGTACTGCGGGATCTACGAACGCACGGCGGCGTCGTACAGTGTCGCGGCCGACAACTACCAGACGTTCCTGTCGGACTATCTGGATCAGCTCGGCATCAGGCAGAAGAATTACCGCCACGGGTTCGACGTGACGACGCGCGCGCGGATCCGCAATGGCGGGATCGTTCAAGGCGGCGTTTCGATCTCGAGGGCCGTGAGCGACACCTGTTATACGCAGCTGCTCGGCAACCCGCAGAACCTCGTCAGCTCCGTCACCGACCGAAGCAGCTGCTACAACCCGACGCCGTTCCAACCGGACCTCAAGCTGCTGGCGTCCTACAACGTGGGGTATGGCATCGTGGCGTCCGGCACGTTCCAGTACACGCCGGGTCCGCAGCGGAGCGCGACATGGACCTTCACGCAGGCGATTGCCAACGCCAACGGCTTCACCATCTCGACGGCGCCCGGATCGACCGCGGCGCAGATCGCGAGCACGACGCAGTCGATCGACCTGCTCGGCGGCACGTCCATCTACGAACCCGGCCTCAAACAGCTCGACGTGCGAGCCGCACGGACATTCCGATTCGGCAAGGATCGTCTCCAGCTGATGGCGGATCTCTACAACGTCTTCAACAGCGCCTGGGTGTTCGGTCAGAGCGGCACATTTGGAACGGGCGCAACGGCGTCGGCCACGTGGTTGAGGCCGACCAATGTCCTGTCGGCGCGGATGTTCAAGATCGGCGCGCAGTTCAGTTTCTGACGGGCGTCTCGCGCGCTACAGCCTTCGCGCGACGACGATCGGCAAATCGCGCTAATTCCGCTTGCGGCCGATCGCGACGAGGGTCGTTGCGGTGCGGACGTACATGACGCCATCGGACAGCGCTGGTGTCGCCATCAGGAGATCGCCCATCGAGTTGGTGGCGAGGTGTGCAAACTGTCGTCCCGCGGCGATGACCAGCATCTCGCCGTCTTCGTTCGACAGATAGATCTTGCCATCCGCGGCCACGGGCGACGCGCTGAACCCGCTGCCGATCAGCGGCAGCCGTTGGCGATAGACCTCGTCGCCGGTGCGCAGATCGTACGCGTCGAGCACGCCGTTGTTCGCGAGGACGTACACCAGGCCGTTGTAGATGAGCGGCGTCGGCATGTAGGGTCCGCGCGCGGTGCGGCTCCACACGACGGATGCATTCGACGTCTGACCGCCGTGCGGCGTGACGTCGCCGCGGGCATCGGCCCGGACAACGAAGATTGGCCGCTCGGGTGGCCGTCCGCTGGCCACGACGAAGAGATCGTCGGTGAAGACCGGGGTCGGCGCCGTAATCTTCGAGGTCGGACCGAGACGCCATAGTTCCGTGCCGGTCCGCGGGTCGTAGCCGCGAATGAAGTTCGACGCGTTGGTGACCAGCTCAGGACCAGATGAGGTCGTCGCGACGGTCGGCGTTCCCCAGGACGGCAGCTCTTTCCGATCCGTCTTCCAGATCGTTTCCCCGGTGTCTGCCTTCAGCGCGAGCACGAATGAGTCCGCCTGCGTGTCGCACTGGACGATGACCAGGCCGTTCCAGATGATGGGCGAGCTGGCAGGGCCCCACTCATAGCTCGGGATGTCGTACGCCCCGAGGTTGATGCGGCCGATGTCGACTTTCCAAAGGAAGGTGCCGTCGACGTCGTACGCATGGATGCCGTGCGATCCGAACCACGCGACGACGATGCGTCCGTCGGTGGCAGGCGTCGAGCTCGCATAGGTGGACTTGATGTGCCGCTTGTTCAGCGGTTCGCCCTCGTGCGCCACCCGCTCCCACAGCATCTTGCCGGTGCGCTTCTCGAGCGCGTAGATCATCCAGCGCTGGCGGGAGCGGTCCTCCGAAGCGTCGCCGTCGCCGTACAGCCCGGGACGGAAGGTCGCCTTCGGATCGCCGCTGACCGCGCTGGTCACGAAGATCCGATTGCCCCAGACAATCGGGCTCGAATGCGCAAGACCGGGGACCGGCGTTCGCCACAGAATGTGCTCGCCGCTGGCGGCGTTCCATGTGTCGGGAAGATTCTGACGCTCGGCGATGCCGGAAGCCTGCGGGCCGCGAAACGACGGCCAGCTTCCGCTCGCCGCCGCCGCGTCGGGCAACGTCGGCCGAGGGCTCGCGCCAGTCCGGGCGATCCGGCGCTCCGGGATGACGTCGGTTTCCCCGGCGGGGCGCCAGGTGCTGTGGTCCAGAATCATGCGGCGCGGCGTGCACGGATCGGCGGCGACGTCGAGGGTGACGCGGCGGGCGTCCACGCGCAACCGGTAGCGTCCGGCCCTGCGGCACTCGTTGGGGCCGCCGGATGTATCGATCTCGATCTCCGATCCGTCACGCTTCCAGGAGCCGTTGAACGAGCCCCACCCTTCTCCCTCGAGCGCAAAGGTGGCGTCGGCGCCAAATCTCGCGGTAAAGACGCCGTAGGTCAACGGCGTCGCGGGAATCTCGGACGGCGCCGGGGTTTGCTGTCCGGCGGCCAGCAGAACGACGCCAAGGGCTGCGTACTTCAGACTTCCTCCACTTCAACCCCGGCACGCTCTGCCTTCGCCGCGGCGATGATCTTGGTCTGAAGGTGCGCCGGCACCTCGTCGTAGTGCGAGTACTCCATGTGATACGAGCCGCGGCCGCCGGTGGCGGAGGTCAGGTGCTGCTCGTAGGTGAGCATTTCGGCCATCGGCACGATCGCCTTGATGATCGTCATCGCACCGCGCGTGTCCATGCCGCCGATGCGTCCGCGGCGGCTGTTCAGGTCGCCCATCAGGTCGCCCGCAAAGTCGGAAGGCGCGTACACCTCGACGTTCATGATCGGTTCGAGGATGGTGGGGCGCGCGCGGGTCATCGCGTCCTTGAACGCGAGCGAGCCCGCCAGCTTGAACGACAACTCGTTCGAGTCGACGTCGTGATACGAGCCGTCGAACACGGTGACGCGGAAGTCGACCATCGGGTAGCCGGCGAGATAGCCGCGCGTCCGCGCATCCTGAATGCCCTTTTCGACCGCCGGCACGAACTGGCGCGGAATGGAGCCACCGAAGATGTCGTCGACGAACTCGAAGTCGGCGCCGCGCGCGAGCGGCTCCACCTTGATCTTGCAGTCGCCGAACTGGCCATGGCCGCCGGTCTGCTTCTTGTGGCGGCCGTGCGCCTCGGTCGACGCTTTGATCGTCTCGCGGTACGGAATCCGCGGCGGCTTGAGGTTCACGTCGACGCCGAAGCGGCGCTTCAGCTTCGCGACCGTCACTTCGATGTGCAGCTGACCCTGTCCGGCCAGCAGCAGCTCCTTGGTCTGCGGATCGCGGCTGTATTTGATCGCCGGGTCCTCTTCCTCGAGCCGATGCATCGACGTGCTGATCTTGTCTTCGTCGCCGCGGCTCTTGGGCTCGATGGCGTACGCGAGAACCGGCTCGGGGAACTTCACCGCCGGGAACGTGACCGGATCGTTCTTGTCGCCAAGCGTGTCGTTGGTAAGCGTATCTTTCAGCTTCGCGACCGCGCCGAGATCGCCGGCCTTGATTTCTTGGATGCTCGTCTGTGTCTTGCCCTGCAGGAGCAGCAGGTGGCCGAAGCGCTCGGCGGCGTCGCGCGTCTTGTTGTGGAAGTTCGAATCGGCCTTCAGCGTGCCCGATACGACACGGAACAGCGTGATGCGTCCTGCGAACGGATCGGCGATGGTCTTCCACACGAACGCCGCGGCGGGCTTCTTCTCATCGGCCTCGCGCGTCACCTCGGCGCCGCTCTTGTCGGTGCCGAGATAGGGCCGGTCGGCCGGAGACGGCAGATAGCTGACGATCGCGTCGAGCAGCTGCTGCACGCCGATATTGAGTGTCGCCGACGTGCACATGAGCGGGAATACCTTCGCGGCCATCGTCGCCGTCCGCAGGCCCGACACCAGCTCGTCGTCGGTGAGCGTACCGGCTTCGAAGAACTTCTCCATCAGCTTTTCGTCGTTCTCGGCGACCATCTCGATGAGCGCTTCGCGCGCCGCACCGACCGCGGCCGCCATCTCGCCGGGTACAGCGCTCTCCGTGAAGGTGCCGCTCTCGTCGGTCTGGAAGATGAAGGCTTTCTTCGAGATCAGGTCGACGACGCCCTTGAAGTTCTTCTCTTCGCCAATCGGCAGCTGAATCGGCACGACGGCGCGGCTGCACACCTCGCGCAGCGATGCGAGGGCGCGATCGAGGCTCGCGCGCTCGCGGTCCACGCGGTTGAGCACGACCATCCGGGGCAGCGAGAGCTCGGCAGCGGCTTCCCACACCTTTTCGGTCTGCACCATCGCGCCGCCGACGGCGTCGACGACGACCAGCGCGGCGTCGGCCACGTGCAGCGACGCGCGCGCGTCGCTCAGGAAGTTGCCCATGCCCGGCGTGTCGATGATGTTGATCTTCTGCTTGTTCCACTCGGCGTAGGCGAGGCTCGCCGAGAGCGTATGTTTGCGCGCGATCTCTTCTTCGTCGAAATCGGTGACCGTCGTGCCGTCGTCGACCTTGCCGAAGCGATTGACCATGCCCGAATCGGAAAGGATGGCGGCAGCGAGCTGCGTTTTGCCCGAGCCGGTGTGACCGACGAGGGCGACATTTCTGATGCTGGCCGCGTCGTAGACCTTCATAACGGGGACCCCCAAACGCGAATCATATTCGGCGCGCGTCGGACGCCGCAAGCGCCGCCGGGTTATCGCCTGGGGTGTGCCAAATCGGGGAGGTTGCCGTCGCGGTCTTCCGGGTCGCGCTCGGCGGCGCGTTGCTCGACGATGATTTCGACGGCGTTCCGCTTGTCTTCGTTCAGCAGGTCGTAGACGCTGCCCGCGGCGGCGGTCCCGACGCCGCCGTGGCGCCGCTGCTTGCGTGTACGTCGCACCGCGACAACGAGGAGCACGACGGCCATCAGCCAGATTGTCGCGGCCATGCGACCTCCTGAGTGTTCACCACACAGGACACCAAGGACACCAAGGGGACGCCCTACAGTGGTTTTCCTTCGTGTCCTTCGTGTCCATTGTGGTGAGTCGGCGCAGCGTGTTGACGCGCGCTATTCGTACCGCAGAGCTTCGATCGGATCGAGCCGCGACGCTTTGAAAGCCGGCCACATGCCGAAGAAAATGCCGACCGACGCAGAGAACCCGAGGCCGATCGCGAACGACCACCAGGGCAGCGAGATTGGGAAACCGGTCGCGAAATGGGCGGCCCAGCCGATGCCGCTGCCGAGCAGGATTCCCAGGACGCCGCCAAGCGACGTGAGGAACGCCGCTTCGAGCAGAAACTGAAACAGGATTTCGGCCCGGCGGGCGCCGAGCGCCTTGCGGACGCCGATCTCGCGCGTTCGCTCGGTGACCGTAATCGACATGATGGCCATCACGCCGATGCCGCCGACCATGAGCGCGATGGACGAGATCACCACGAGCGCGAAGAACGTCGCCCGGCTGATCTGGTCCCACAGCTTCAGGAACGCATCCTGCGTCTCCAGGTTGAAGTCGTTCGGCTCGTCGAGCTTCAGCCCGTGGCGAGCGCGCATGATTTGCTCGATTTCCGCCATGGCGGCCTTGACGGTCACGCCCTCGCGCGGCTGCATGGCGATTTGAACCGGCAGGAAGGTCGCGTTGCGCGCGACGCGGACGGCGCGGAGCCCGAAGATGCGCTGATACGCCGTGTACGGGATGACGACGAAGTCGTCGGCGCCAGAGCCGAAGCCGCCGGCCGCCCGCTTGTCGTACACGCCGACGACCTCGAACCGTTCGGGCCCGACGCGGACCAGCTTGCCGAGCGGGTCGATGCCCGACGGCTCGAACAACAGCTTGTAGGCCGTGTTGCCGATCACGACGACGTTCTTCCGGTACTGGACCTCGGTGCCGTTGAAAAACCGGCCGCCGAGGAAGGGAATATTGGTGCCGTCCTGGAAATGCTCGCTCGTGCCGATCACGATGATCGGCTTGGTCTTCTGATCGCGAAAGAAGACGCGCTGCATGGTCGAGCCGGGACCGCCGCCGCCGAGCTCCACGTCCACGGTCTTCAGCAGCGTGCTCTGATCTTCGAGTGCGCGACTGTCGGAAATGGTGAGGTTCGGGCGCTTCAACAGCGTCTTGAACTCATCGCCGTTGACGAAGTTCGTGAAGCTGAATCGCGACATGATGATCGTGTCGGGGCCGAGCTGCGCGATCAGGCCTCGCAATGATTGATCGAAGCCGCGGATCATGGCCGTCATCCCGACGATCGAGGTGATCCCGATGACCACGCCGAGCACGGTGAGGCCCGAGCGCATCTTGTTCGTGCGCACGGTGTCGAACGCCATCGCCACGACTTCCCACACGAGCGCAAGACGCAGCGTCATCGCTTACTTAGCCTCCACGACGAAGCGTGTCCGCTCATTCCCTGCGCAACGCCTCAATCGGATCGAGCCGCGCGGCACGCATCGCCGGATACAGGCCGAAGAACAGTCCGACCGCCGCGGTAATCCCGATGCCCAGGCCGATCGACCAGAGCTCGACCGACGCGGGGATGGGGGTGAACGTTGCAATGGTCGTCGCAATGGCGGCGCCCAGCATCGTGCCGATGACGCCGCCGAACACCGACAACACCACCGACTCGGTGAGGATCTGCGCGGTGATGTCGGAGCGCCGCGCGCCCAGCGCCTTCCGCAGCCCGATCTCGCGCGTCCGTTCGGTGACGACCATCAGCATGATGTTCATGATGACGATGCCGCCGACGACGAGCGACAGGCCGACGACGCCGACGAGCACGGCGAAAATCCCGTTCGTGGCGGAATGGTAGATGTCGAGGATGGTATCCGACGTGAAGATGCCGAAATTATCGGCCTGCCTTGGCTTCAATCGCCGCGCGCTCCGCAGCGCCATCGTCGCTTCGTCCTTGGCCTGGACGATCTCCGCGACGTCGTGCGGCTTGACCGAGACCGACAGCCGGGGCCGCGACCCGAATATCATCTGAAACTGCCCGAGCGGGATGACCGCGAACTCGTCCTGCGAGCGGCCGAGCAGCGTGCCGCGCTTGGCGCTGACGCCGACCACGCGGAAATGGACGCCTTCAATCTGAATGATCTTTTCGAGCGGATCGACGTCACTGCCGAACAGCCGGTCGGCTGTGCCCCAGCCGATGACGGCGACCGGCCGCGATGTCTGGACCTCCGTCGGGCTCATCAGCCGGCCGCGCTCGGCGTCATAGCTGGAGAAGTTGCCGAAGTCCTCGGTGACGCCCGTGATGCCGGTCTGGTCGATCGACTTGTCGCGGTACGTGATGCGTCCGCCGGCGCCAGCCTCGGCCATCACGGCGCCCGCCAGATCGCTGTAGCGTCGAATCGCACGCAGGTCGGCGAGCGTGATGCGGGGGTTGTTGCGCACCTTCTCGAACTCTTCGTCGCTCCGCGAGATCGGGAACTGCTGGATGTTGAACGAGTCGGCGCCGGCCTGATTGAGGATCGCCGTCTTGACCGAGGCGTTCAGTCCCTGAATGAGCGACACGACCGCGATGATCGACGTGACGGCGACGATGTTGCCGAGGACCGTCATGAACGACCGCAGCTTGGCCGCCCAGATTGAGCTGAGCGCAATCTTCGCGGATTCGTAGAGCTTGTTCATCGACCCACCCGACCCACGTGACCTACTTCGTTTTCTTGTTGTCCACCTTCACCAGGTCGCCATCCGCGATCCCGCGCACGGAGTTGTAGGGGCCGGTGACGACCTGATCGCCCGCCTTGACGCCGGACAAGACCTCAAAGTACTTGTCGCCGGCAATGCCGAGCTTGAGCGGCACGAACTCGACCTGCGTGTTGCGCACGACGAAGACGCCCTCGGTCTCCTTCCGCGTTTGCCCAGGTTTGAGCTCCGCGGCGGACGCTACGGGTTCCACACTGCGGGGACGCTTGCGTTTGTCGGGTTTCGGGTCCTTGACCACTTGTCCGTTCGCGTCGTAAACGAGCTCCCGCACGGCGACCGCGGGAATCGGCGCGGCGACCACCTCTTTGCGCGTCGCCGTCGTGATGTCGGCAGTGCACGTGAAGCCGGGCCGCACATCGGGGACGACTTCATCGAGCACCACGACGACTTTGAAGTTCGTCGCCTGCGTGCTCGACGCCGCGGCGCCCGTCGCCTGAATCGGACTGTTGCCGATTTCGCTGACATGCCCCTGGAACGTCTTGTCGGGAATCGCGTCGATTGCGACTTTCGCCCGCTGACCGAGCTGCACGTGCGGGATGTTGGTTTCGTCCACTTCCACTTCCGCCTGGATGACCGACATGTCGGCCAGCTCGAGGAGGACCGTGCCCGCGTTGTTCATCGTGCCGATAACCGCGGTTTCGCCCTCCTGCACGTTGCGGCGGGTGACGATGCCGTCGATTGTCGACTCGATGCGCACCTTGCTCAGATCGTACCGCGCGCTTTCGAGCGTCGCCTGCTCCTGCGTAATGCGGCTCTCCTGCGGCCTCATCTGCTTCTCGCGCTCCTGGACGGCCGACTCGGCGGCCTTCACGTCGTTCTCGGCCCGTTCGAGCGCTTCGCGCGTCGTGAGCTGCTGCGCCCACAAGTTGCGCTGGCGTGCGAGGCTCTGTTGCGCCTGCTGCAGCTGCACGCGCGCCGTTTCAATCGACTGGCGCATCTGCTCGAGCGACAGCTCCGCCGTGCGCAGAGACGCGGTGTTGCTCTCCACGCGCGTCCGCAGCGACTTGGGGTCGATTTGCAGGAGGAACTGACCCTTCCGGATGCGGTCGCCCTCGGCAACGGCGAGATTGACCACGCGCCCGGACGTTTCGGCGCTGATCTTGACCAGCCGCTTCGGCTGGATCTTTCCGGACGCCGACACGACGGCTTCGAGGTCGCGGGTCTTGATGGCCTCGGTCGTGACCGCGATCCCCTTGTCCTTTTTGAAATACAGGTTGGCGCCGACCACGGCCGCACCAACGAGCACGACGCCGATGATGATGAAGACATTCTTCCGCGACATCTACGCTCCTGAGACCGCCGATTTGACGGCGGCTATGATCACCGCGATCGCGACGTAAATGACGAGCAGCGTCGTCGCGATTGGACCGGTGCGCTTGCGATACAGGACTCCGAGGCCGATGGCGAGGTTGATCGCCCACCAGATCAGGAACAGATCGATCGAGCCGAGCATCCGTGCCGCGAACGAGTTCTCGTCGAGGAACGGCAGGAAGACGGCGAGGTTCGTCGGGCTCGACAGCGTTTCGCGCGCGTAGTCGAGCGGCAGCGTGAACAACTGCTGGACCACGAGCACGATGCCGGAATGGACGACGACCGCGTACGCCTGCTTGAACGACGCGTCGCCGCCGAGCATGGCATTGAACACCGCGAACGCGATCCCGGCGATGACGAGCGCCACGAGCGGCAGCGACACGAGCTGGCCCGCGGCCGTGAAGTACGGCGCGAAGCGGGAGAACTGTTCCATTCGCTCGTACTGCGCGTCGGTCATCGTCCGTCCGAACGATTCCATCTGGCGGACTTGCTGATCGAGCAGCGCCTGCTTTCCGACCTCGGTCGACATGAACGCGAAGGTCCCGCCGATCACCAGGAGCGACACGACCGCGAGGGCTCCCAGAATGCGCGGGCGTGCCACTACGTCGGCGTACGCCGAGCGCGGCGACATCAACACGCCCATCAGACGGCTGAATAGGCCTCGGGATCCTGTGGAAGCGACCGGCGGCTTCGAAGGTGTTTCTGCCACTTCAGCTTCTCCTCCCGTTAGACACTCATCGCTCCCGTGGGCTCCGTCGGGGTCCGCGGGCGGTTACCCCAGATGACGAACGTGTAAACACCTTCCGCAGGACGCCGAGTCCGCCCTGCAGGCGGCGCCGCGAGAGCACGTCCAACGGTGCGAGGACCTCGGCCAGGTGCGCTTCGGCGCACCGCGCGACGCGATCGAGCGCCGCCCGCCCGGTCGCCGTCACTTCAATCATCGCGACGCGCCGGTCCTTTTCGGGCGCCGCGCGCCGCACCCAGCCCCGTTCTGCCATCGCGCTGATGGAACTCGACATGGTCGGCAGGCTGACGCCGTGAAGCGCGGCCAGCTCCGTGAGCATCCGCGGCCGCTCGCTGAGAACCGACAGCAGACCGAAATGGGCGGGCGCCGGCAGCTCGCCGGCGGCCCTGAGCTCCGCCGCGACGGTGTGCATCACCAGCGGGATGATTTCGAGGACGTCGCGCGCACTCTCACGCGCCTGATCGCGAGTCATTGTTAGGGGACCTAACGATTATACGCACGAACGGCCGCTCCGGTTCCTTGACAGTGGGAAAGTTGGTGTTTACCATGCAGGACAAACGCGGCAACTTCTCGTACGCGTTTGTCCTAGAAGCGGCGGGCCTGAGCCCGCCGCCTAGCGCGGGTGAGCTTGTCTGTTTTTGACGCGCCCCAGCCGCGCAAGGAGCGTGATGTGGTCGGATTCGTTCCCAAGGAGATGTTCTTCACCAAGGGCGTCGGCAAGCATCGCGAAAAACTGACCTCGTTCGAGCTGGCGTTGCGATCGGCCGGCATTGCGGCCTGCAATCTCGTTCGCGTCTCGAGCATTTTTCCGCCGAATTGCCGCATCCTGTCGCGCGGCCAGGGCATGAAGCTCCTCGAACCCGGTCAGGTGACCTTCGTGGTGATGTCCGAAGCCGCCACCCGCGAACCGCATCGCCTCATCGCCGCCACCGTCGGAGTGGCCATTCCGCGGGATCGGGACCTGTACGGATACCTTTCGGAGCACCACAGCTTCGGCGAAAGCGAAGACATCGCAGGCGACTACGCCGAGGAGCTCGCCGCCGAAATGCTGGCGACGACGCTTGGCCTCGAATTCGATCCCGACAAGAGCTGGGACGAAAAGAAGGAGGTCTACCGCCTGTCGAACCAGATCGTGCGCACGCAGAACGTCACGCAAAGCGCCATCGGCGACAAGAAGGGCCTCTGGACCACGGTCGTTGCGGCCGCCGTCCTCGTCGGATAACTCAACGTCCGCGTCATCCCGTCCCGAGCTACCACAAAGCACACAAACGACACTAAGGTAAGGCCTCATATGGCTCGAGCCTTTGCGTACCTCGTGTTGTGTCTCGTCGCGTTCAGGCCGCTCGTCGCGACCGCGCAGTCGTTTGAAACCGTCGGCATCCGCGCGCAAGGCATGGGCGGTGCCTTTGTGGCGCTCGCCGACGATGCCACGGCGACGTGGTGGAATCCTGCGGGACTGGCCACCGGCGCCTACTTCAACGCGCTCATCGAATACGACCGCCCGAGGACCCCTCCCGATAGCAGCGTCAAAGGGATCGCGGTGGCGATGCCCAGCCTGGGCCTTAGCTATTACCGCTTACCCATCAACCAAATGCGGCCGGCTGCCTCTACAGGAGACACGGCCGAGCGCCGACAAGATCAAGGCGTTCTTAGTGTGTACGGCGCCACTGTTGGTCAATCCTTGGGCAGTCATCTCGTCGTCGCGTCGACGCTGAAGCTCCTTCGAGCAGGTGACACGCATGGCGATCTGGACGTTGGGGCGATGGCCAAAATCGGTGCAGCCCGAGTGGGGCTGACGGTAAGAAACGTGAGGAAACCGACGATCGAAACCGATGGCGATCCTTTGATCCTCGAGCGGCAGGCGCGTGCCGGCGTCGCGCTCGGCGCGAGCCCGGGCACCCGAGTCGCTTCCATCGCCGTCGCGCTGGATGCCGACCTCATGACCGTCCACACCTGGGCGGGAGATGCGCGCCGAGTGGCCGGGGGTGTCGAGGCGTGGGTGGGCAAGCGGGCGCTGGGGATTCGCGGTGGTGTCGGACGCAACACGATCGGCGCGAAACAATCGACGTATAGCGGCGGCTTCAGCGCCGCCTTCCGTGCCGGGACGTACGTGGATGGCCAGTTGACCAAAGGGTCCGACGAGAGTCGTCGAGGTTGGGGGCTCGCCTTAAGGATGACGTTTTAGGTCATAATTGACACATTTTGTCAGTCGTGTATAGATTTTAGACTTCATGGCCGTTCGTATTGGCGAGCTTCTCCTGAAAGAGAAGCGCATCACTCCCGATCAACTCCAGAAGGCTTTGAACCACCAAAAGGCCAACGGGGGAAAGCTTGGCTTTAATCTGGTCAAGATGGGTTTCGTCAAGGACGACGAAATCACGTCCCTGTTGAGCAAGCAGTACGGCGTGCCGTCGATCAACCTGTCCGAGTTCGACATTGATCCCGGCGTCATCAAGCTCATCCCTCCCGACACGGCGCAGAAATACCAGATCGTCCCGCTCAGCCGGGCCGGCGCCACGCTCACCATCGCGATGACGGATCCGACCAACGTCTTCGCGATGGACGACATCAAGTTCATGACCGGTTACAACGTCGAGCCGGTTGTCGCGTCGGAGACCGCGGTCGTCGAGGCCATCCAGAAGTACTACCCATCGGCGGGCAAACCGCTGACGGCGGCCGCCCCCGCGGGACCGAGCACGCTCGAGCTCGCCAGCCGCGGACTCGAGGAGCTGCAGGCGCTCGATGACACCGCCGATGTCGAAGTTCTCGAAGACCTTCAGGAGATCAGCGCCGACGCGCTCGCCAAGCAGGGCGAGGAAGCGCCGGTCGTGCGGCTCGTCAACGTGGTGCTGATGTCGGCGATTCAGAAGGGCGCGAGCGACATCCACGTGGAGCCGTACGAGAAGGAGCTGCGTGTCAGGTACCGCATCGACGGCATTCTGTACAACATCATGAACCCGCCGATGAAGTACCGCGACGCGATCACCTCGCGCATCAAGATCATGGCGAAGCTCGACATCGCCGAAAAGCGCCTGCCCCAGGACGGCCGCATCAAGATCCGGTTCAACGAAAACGGCGTGCCCAAGGAGATCGATTTCCGCGTGTCCTGCCTGCCGACGCTGTTCGGTGAAAAGATCGTCATGCGTCTGCTCGACAAGGACAAGCTGATGCTCGACATGACGCGGCTCGGTTTCGAATCCGAATCGCTCGCCAAGTTCGAGAAGGCGATCCTGCGGCCGTGGGGCATGGTGCTCGTCACCGGTCCGACCGGCAGCGGCAAGACGAACACGCTGTACTCGTCGATTGCGAAGATCAACACGCCGGAAACCAACATCATGACCGCGGAGGATCCGGTCGAGTTCAACCTCGCCGGCATCAACCAGGTGCAGGTCCGGGAGAGCATCGGCCTCAATTTCGCCGCCGCGCTGCGCTCGTTTCTCCGTCAGGATCCGAACATCATCCTCGTCGGCGAGATCCGCGACTTCGAGACGGCGGAGATCGCGGTCAAGGCCGCGTTGACCGGCCACCTCGTGCTCTCGACGCTGCACACCAACGATGCGCCAAGCACGATCAATCGGCTCATGAACATGGGCATCGAGCCGTTCCTCGTGGCGAGCTCGGTGCATCTGATCTGCGCGCAACGCCTGGTCCGCCGCGTCTGTTCCGGCTGCAAGGAGCCGCAGCCGCATCCGCCTGCCGCGCTGCTCCAGGCGGGCTTCTCCGTCGAAGACGCGAACACGGTGACGCCGTTCAAGGGCGCCGGGTGCGACAAATGCAACCTCACAGGCTACAAGGGCCGCGTCGGACTCTACGAAGTCATGGAAGTCAGCGAAGAGCTGCGAGAGCTGATTCTCGTCGGCGCCTCGGGACTCGAGCTGCGCCGCAAGGCCGTCGACGAAGGCATGATCACGCTGCGCGGCAGCGGCCTGCGGAAGGTCAAGGATGGGACGACGACGATTGAAGAGGTTGTCCGTGAAACGGTGAAGTAGTTAACAGTCCACTCCGCAGTTGACCGCAGTCGAAACTGTGACCTGGCAACTGTGAACTGTGAACTATCGCCTGTGAACTGTCGCCTGAAGGATGCAATGGCCACCTTACCGGAACTGTTGAAAACGACCGTGGAGATGGACGGGTCCGATCTCCACATCGCCACGAATACGCCGCCGCAGGTCCGAGTGCATGGCCATCTGCAGCGGCTGCTCCTGCCCGAGCTGACTCCAGCCGAGACCAAACACCTGGTCTACAGCGTATTGACCGACGCGCAGAAAAAGCGCTTCGAAGAAACGCTGGAGCTCGATTTCTCGTTCGGCATCAAGGGGCTCGCACGGTTTCGCTGCAACGTCTTCAGCCAGCGCGGCGCCGTCGGCGCCGTCTATCGGCTCATTCCCGAGAAGATTCGGACCTTTGGCGAGCTCGGTCTGCCGCCCGTGCTCGCCAATCTCGCCGAGCGCCCGCGCGGCCTCGTGCTCATCACCGGTCCGACGGGCAGCGGGAAGTCGACGACGCTGGCGGCGATGCTCGACAAGATCAACTCGGAGCGCCACGACCACATTCTGACGATCGAAGATCCGATCGAGTACATCCATCAGCACAAGAACTGCCTGGTCAATCAGCGTGAAGTGCACAGTGACACCAACAGCTTCGGGAATGCCCTGCGCGCGGCGCTGCGCGAGGATCCCGACATCGTGCTGATCGGCGAGATGCGCGATCTCGAGACGGTCGAGGCCGCGCTGAAAATCGCGGAGACGGGGCACTTGACGTTCGGAACTTTGCATACGAACTCGGCGGCGCAGACGATCAACCGCATCATCGACATCTTCCCGGCGAACCAGCAGTCGCAGATCCGCACGCAGCTCTCGCTCGTGCTCGAAGGCATCGTCTGCCAGGCGCTGCTGCCGAAATCGGACGGCAAGGGCCGCGTCTGCTCGCTGGAGATTCTGGTGCCGACCGCGGCGATCCGGAACCTGATTCGCGACGACAAGATCCACCAGATCTACGGCGCGATGCAGACGGGGCAGGAAAAGCTGGGGATGCAGACCGCGAACCAGTCGCTCGCCAGCCTGCACATGAAGCGGCTCATCACGCTCGAGACGGCGATGAGCGCCTCGTCGAACAAGGACGAGCTCCAGGACATGATCAATCGTGGCGTCGGCATCGTTGCCGGCGCGGGCATGGGACGGACGACGGGGACGGTACCCGCACGTCCGCCGGTGAGGACGTAGGGCGTTGCGGGGTGCTGGGTGCTAGGTGCTAGGTGCTGGGTGCTAGTGTCCCGTAATCATGGTTCGCGACATTTGTTGCGCGGCCCGGGTATCTGCGGTCCGCTGGGCGAATCGAGCGATGCTCGCGAGGATCTCGTCGGCGGATTTCGTCCAGACGAACGGCTTCGGATTGTCGTGATG
>WNFV01001692.1_pt1 | contig 31545 bp, 27 predicted proteins | sample 5400101 | NCBI WGS metagenome assembly WNFV01 (sample SAMN13153361, study PRJNA577476) | soil metagenome | isolation source: 115 cm soil or saprolite under grassland replicate 1 | place: USA:California | collected 2016-06-15 | reverse complement strand
GACCATGACGTGGAGAAGCGGCGCGAGCCGTTGAGCGATGGCGGCGTTCATGGCGATCCACGCGTCGAGCAGGGCGTTTGGATTCTCCTCCCGCATCATCTGTTGCACCTCGGGGCGGGACCGAGAGGACAGGGGCCGATCTACACCACTCGGTGGAACTCACCCCTGCCCGCGGCCCGTTCACCTGAGAACGCGACTGTTTGAGGTTCATATGTGATTGAAGGGGAACGCCTCGTGCATCACGAATAGTGGCAGGGACACCACTGCTAGTGGTTGAGACGAGAGGAGTTCGATGGAAGGATCCCCCTGGCGTTCGGTTCCGTCGGGCGTCGACGCTCGCCTGGTAGGGCTCGACGGCGGAGAGCTGTTCCTCCTCTACCAGGTGATCTGCTCGACCCCCGACCGGCGACCGGTTGGCGTCGAAGCCCTTGTGCGGTGGCGCCACCCGCTACACGGTGCCTTAGCGCCGGCGGTGTTCCTCCCCTCGATCTTCGAACAGGGGCGGGGCAGGGCCCTGACCGAGCACGTGCTGGCCATGGCCGTCGGACAATGCGGAGCGTGGCAACGAGACGGGCTCGACATCCCGGTCTCGGTGAACGTGTCGCCCGATGTGTTCATCGACGGGGCAGTGGCCGATGTCGTGTCGCGCTGTCTTGCCCACGATTCGGTGTCGGCCCGCTGCCTGACCATCGAGCTCACCGAGCAGACCTGCCCGAGTGCCGGGGCGCTGCACCGGGCCGCGGTGACGATGGCCCGGATGGGAGTTCGGCTCAGCCTCGACGACTTCGGGCTGGGTGAGTCGTCCCTGCGGCGGATCCAGGAGATGCAGTTCGACGAGCTCAAGATCGACCGGCGGTTCGTGCACCACGCCGCGTCGGTGCCAACCGACCGCAAGATCGTGCAGTTCGTCACCGCCCTCGCTCACAGCCTCGGGATCGAGGTCGTCGCCGAAGGCATCGAGACCGCACCGGTGTTCGAACTTGCCGGTCAGCTCGGTGTCGATCGCGGCCAAGGCTTCTACCTGCACCGACCATCGGAGGCCGGCACCATTGCGTCGTACTTCAGAACGCACCCAGCGGGCCTGGATCATGCACCCCCCGAGCGGCCGGCGCTGCGTGTCGTCATCCTCGACGACGACCCCCACTTCTGCAACCAGCTTCGGCGTGCCCTCGAGAGCGCCCAGTCACCGGTCACCGTTGTGGGTGAGGCGGGCACCGGCGCCCACGACGTCGAGCTGGCCAGCCAGTTGCATCCCGACGTCGTGCTCCTCGACGTCCGGATGCCGGGCGACGACGGCTTCAGCGCCGACGCCATCCTCGCCCTCCACCCAGGAACGCCCGTCCTCATGCTCACCGCCAGCGATGACCAGCTCGACATCGCCCGCGCAGTCGAAGCGTGCGGCTCCGGCTACCTGATAAAGGAACGATCACTCGACGACGTCCTCACCGCGGTGCGCAGCATCGCCGCCGGGCTGACCTGGCCACTGGCCCTGCCCCGACAGGACCGCTGAACCCCGTCTGCGATCACGTGCTGGCGAGCCCGAAGACAACCGAAGTTCGCCGGCGCGGCCTTGTTCTTCAACGCATCGCCTGTACGGTGACGCCACCACATGCACCAGCACGACGCGCCGGGCATCGGCATGCCGCCTCGAGGTCCTGGCCTCGTGAAGAGATCCTCGGCGCTGCGAGCGACCGGCAGCGCGGTGTCGCAAGAGCGGCACTTCCCGGATGCGCCTCGACTGGCGCGCAAGACTCACTTGTGCGACGCGTGATCGCGGAGAGGCGGAGAAGAGTGGATGGCGGTAACCGACGCCGACGTTCAGGAGCTGCTGGCTCTGCTCGACCAGGGCAGGCAGTCGTGGATTGAAGGCAAGCTCGGCTTCGGCCGAGGGTTCGAGGTCGACCAGGACGACGAAATGACGCTGTTTGGCCCCTTCGGCGGCGAGGCCATTCATGGCACGACGGTCCTGCAAGGCCGTCAAGACCGAGCCAAAAGCCTGTTCAACGGTGGCACCGGGCGGTGCGAGCTCATCAGGACGTTCGTCGGTGGCGACATCGTGACCGTCGTGCAGATCGAACGGAACGAGGCTCGCGTACAGGGATCGCCCGAGCCGCAGGCGTGGGTCCTGCGCACCACTCAAGTGTTCGAGCGACGCGGCGGGAAATGGGTTCGGCTTCACCGGCATGCAGATCCGCTCGTCGACTTCCGCCCGCCAGCGGCGACCTTCGCCATCGCCCGAGGCGAGAGCCCCGCCAGCACCCGCTAGCGCAGAATGCCGGGTACAGCGTGTGCGCGTGATCGATGATGAGCGGTGGAGTGGCGGCATCGACGCCTCGGCCAGCATCTCGTGCGCCGACTCTGTCGCGTCCCGGACCGGCACAACGGGACGTCGTGGAAGGCTTTGGGACGTCTTGCGCCTCAGACCGGGCCGGAGGGTCGCCGGGGCGACTGTGGAATCCGTGTACCACTCGGCGATGCGCCGAGCGAGTGGTTCGGCTGAACCAGAGCACCCCGCCGACTGGAGCCCGTCGACAATGAGGAGGCTCAGCTCGCGGTCGAGCGGGCCTTGCGCGCGAGCTGGCGTGTCGCCTCCGAAGGCTCGACACCGAGGTCACGGAGCATCGTTTGGCACCGTTCGAGGACGCGGAGCCCGGCGGACCGGTCCCCGCGGCTGAGCGCCGCCGACGTCAGCACCCCGTAGGCAGGCTCTGACCACTCGTCGACGGCGAGCGCCTGCCGGGCGAGATCTTCGGCGCGATCGAGCTCGTTCGATGCGGCGAGGAGCTCAGCGGCGCGTACAGCGGCGGAGACGAAGCGGGTCCGGCAGCGTTCCCGTTCGATGTCGGCCCAGGTCGCGTCGGGAAGGTCCGCGAGCAGTTCGCCGCCGTAGAGGTCGGTCGTCGCGAGATGGTGCTCGAGCGCCACAGATGGCGTGCCGTCGGTCTCGGCGACGGTCGCGGCGAGGAACTCGGCATCGAAGGCGTCGAGGTCGATGTCGAGCGCGGCGCCGGTCACCAGGCGCAGCTCCGACCCGCGGAGGCGAAGGGAGTACGCGGCTTCGCCCTCGGCTCGTTCCGGCTCGATTGCGCGAAGGAGGTGCGAGAGCGTCACGCGGAGGTTGTTCGCAGCAGACCGGTCGTCCATGTCCGGCCAGAGGGCCGCGGTGACCGCCGCCCGCGTCGTCGCCCGGTGCAGCAGCAGATATCCGAGGAGCTCGCGGACGCGCAGACGGTCGAGCTCGCGGCCGTTGACCTGTAGCGCACCCAACGCGCGCACCCGCACCGGCGCAGACGGTGCCGCAGGTACGGCGGCCAGCATCGACTTCGCGGCGGGTGTCCCGAGCCGACGTAGGTGCGCCCGGCCCGGTTCGGCGAGCGGTTCCAGTACGGCCGCGGCGTCGGCGATCCGGCCGGCGTCGTGGAGCCGGACCGCGAGCTCAGCGGCGAAAGGGTACGGAAGAGCCCCGCGCACCAGCAGGGGATCCGAGACATCGAGGGACCCGACTGGATCGACGCGATCGTTCTCCCTCCCGGCCACGACCGCCGCGGCCAGGTCTCGTGTCCATGCGAGGTCACGAGGCAGCGGCTCCTCATCCCACACGCACCGCTGCTCCGGCACCAGGATGTAGGTGAGGCCGACGCCGCCGCGCCAGGCGGTCCTGCTGCGTCTGTCGGTGAGCGGATGCTCGACGACCGCGGTGCGCAGGACGGCCGCCGCGCGTCGCTCGTCGCCGTCGGCGAGCGCGGCGGCTGCGTCAGCCAGGGCGATCTGCACCATCGCCGCCGGGCCCACGTGACCCGCGGCCGCGTGGGCGCGAGCGAGATACGACCGGGCGAGCTCGGCTTGGCCGACGTACGCGCACGCGCGGGCGCAGGCCGCGGCGAACGGCGCGATCTGCTGCGCGATGCCCGTCGCGTCCACGGCGGTCATGAGCGCGGCGGCCTCGGCTACGACCGAGGTGGCATGGCCGAGCCTCCACCCGTGAACCATCAGCGAGGCCTCCACCGTGACCCGGAAGACCGGATCGGCGTGTGCGATGGCCGCCTCCAACGACGCTCGGCACCCGTCGTCATCGCCGAGCCCATTCAAGGCTCCGGCTCGAAGCCAGCCGATGACCGCCTCCCACCGGGGATCGAGCACCCCCGCGGCTACGGCGGCGAGCGAGCGGAGCACCCCGGCGTCGTCGCCCTGGATGTTGCACACGAGGGCTCGTCCGATCGCGGCCAGCCCGCTGGCCATGGCGCTGCCCTCGGCTTCGAGCTCGGTGACGCGCGGCGCGAGCTCCGCCAGCACGGCCAGATCGCCCTGCCACCACGCCACGTGCCCAAGGTGCGAAATCGCGGTCAGCTCGCCGTCGCGGTCGCCAGTGGTGCGGAAGCGCTCGATGGCGTTACGGAGCGGTTCGCCGGCCAGGTCCGGTGCCGTCAGGGCTGCGAGCACGCCGGCGGCGAGCTGGCCGGAGGGCGTCTGCCGGACTGCGTCCGGGCAGCGCCCCATCCAGTCGCGGAGCTGGGCGGCGGTCGGCTGCATGCCGGCGCGGCACGCGGCTTGCAGGAGGGCCGGCACCTCGTCCCAGAGCTCGGCGTCCGCCAAGAGGTCGAACGCGGCGTCCAGCCGGCCACGGGCGACCAGATCACGCGCGGCGCGGCGCCGCACGGCCAGGCGATCCGACTCCGGTAGGGCGATCGCCGCGACCGAGTGCCAGAGCGCGTGCGGTTCGTGCCAGCCGTCGGCATCCACGGCGACCAGGGGCACCGTCGCCTCGAACTCAGCGGGCTCTCCGAGTGCGGCCGAGAGCAGCCGGCTGTCGCCTCCGCCGATGTCGCACAGCACGCCGAGCATCCGACGCTGGTCGGGACCGATCGGCTCGAGGACCTCCTGCCACAGGAACTCGCCGGCGAGGTCCGCTCCGGCCGTCGCGAGGAGCTCGGCCATCGCGGGCCAACCCGCGGCCCGAGACAGCTTCGCGGGGTCGACGCCCCGAGCGGCCGCGAACGTGTGGAGCTCGTCCTCGTCGAAGCGCAGCTGCGCCTCGTCGAGCCGGATCAGCGAACCGCGGGCGGCGAGGCGCGCATACGGCAGCGCCGGAGCCGTCCGGGTGGCGAGGACGATGTGACCGTTCGCGGGGAGGGTGTCGAGAAGGGTTGCGATGAGCTCGCCGCCCGCCGAGTCCCACGGCAGCTCGTGGGCGTCGTCGAGGAGAAGGCAAACCTCTGTGGGTGCCCGCCGCCACACCGCATCGACGACCGTCGCGGCCGGCCCGCCGGCGCTCGGCGCGTCGAGCGCGACGAGGAGGTCGCGCGAGAGGAGGGTGGCGTCCGAGTCCGTGGCTTCGAGGGACAGCCAGACGTCGTCGCCGCGCGGTGCCAGCCGGTTCTCTGCCGCGGCCTGCGCCAGCAGCGTCGTCTTGCCATGGCCGGCCCCGGCGACGATGAGCGTGCAGCGGTGCGTGAACCGTCCGAGGAGTGCTCGCAGGAGCCGCGGTCGCGTCTGGGTTCCAGCCACGACCACGGGCGGTGCGAACCGAAAGGGACCTGGCATCTATATCCGCCCTCGCATCGCTCACCCCTTCCCCCGCCGGAGGCTACCGCGAGGCTCGCGGGGCTCGGGCTGTTGCCACAGCAAGGCGATCGGCGCCGGTTACGCGCTCGCTAATGCCCCTGCCGGATGCTCGTCACATGACAGGCGACTGCTTGGTCGACGAGATCGCCGACGGCATCTACCGGATCTCGACGCACGTCTCCCACGTGCCGGTCCCCGAAGGCATGAGCATCAACCAGTTCCTCGTGCTCGCGGACGAGCCCTTGTTGTTCCACACGGGCCTGCGTTCGATGTTCGCCGAGGTGTCGGCGGCCGTCGGCCGCGTCGTGCCAGTGGACCGGCTCCGCTGGCTGTCCTTCGGCCACGTCGAGGCGGACGAGTGCGGATCGATGAACCAGTTCGCGGCCCTTGTCCCAAACCTACGGGTGTGCTTCGGGGCGGTCGGCTGCCTCATGTCCGTCAGCGATCTCGCTGATGCGGCCACGCGACCGCTCGCTGAGGGCGACGTGCTCGACGTGGGTGGTCGTCGCCTGCGGCAGGTTCCCACGCCGCACGCGCCCCACAACTGGGAGGCCCAGGTCCTCTATGAGGAGGTGACGCAGACGCTGCTGTGCGGCGATCTCGTGTCCCAGCTCGGTGCGGGTCCGCCCCTGACCCGTGACGACTCGCTCGTCGAGCGTGCCCTCGACGCGGAGGCGGCGCTGCGCAGTGCCGTGCCCGGCCACACGGTGCCCCGCATCCTCCGGCGCCTCGCCGAGCTCGAGCCCGACACGGTCGCCGTCATGCACGGCTCGTCATACGCCGGCGATGGCGGATCGCTCCTGCGCTCGCTGGCCGACGAGTGGGACGGCCACCTCCGATGTGACGTCGCCTGACGCCATGCCTCAATCCACCCAAGGTTCCACAACCCAATGAAGGAGCACCCATGACTGCAACCACCACCAGCCCGGCATCCATCCCCACCGACCGCCGTCATGCCCTTTGGGGCCGGCTCGGGTTCATGCTGGCCGGCGCCGTGATCGGAATCACCGCCATGCTGGTGATCACCGACGGCGACGACGCGCCCGCTGCGACCGCACGGAACGCGGCGGAGGCACGGGATCCGGGTGCGGCAGGCTCGAGCGGCGCGTCGATTTCAGCCGACGCCGCCGAGCGATGGAGCCTCGGCCCTGCTGTTAGCGAGCTGCATCCGTCCGCTGACGCCGCCGAGCGATGGAGCCTCGGCCCTGATGTCGCCGTGCCGCATCCGTCCGCTGACGCGGCCGAGCGATGGGCCACCAGCGCGCACGCGGACCAGCTCGCAGCCTGCACGTCGGGCGTCACCTCCGCGGACGCGGCGGAGCGCTGCCTCGGCACTGGATGAGGTGATCAAATCTCCACGAGAGCCCGCGCACGCATCCCCGATGTGATAGGGGACGCAGGCCGCCTTGCAGGCAGTCTTCGTGCCGCCCGCGACCGCCCATATCAGATGGCTCGGGGACCGCTCGACGATGACGTAGGCGTCCCAGAACACGCGCCGCAGCACGCGGCCGGCAGCGGCCAGGCGCGTCGTTGGGAGTTCCTACCCACGCCGACGGTCGAGTTGGGAGAGCGCCCAGACCCGGCGGTAGCGGACGCGGTGGCTCGGCGTTGTGCCCGTTGCTCGAGGACACCGTGCCGAAGTCGTTCGATGCGCGTTCCTCGTCCGGTCGGCGACGCCGCCTCGAGCGACCCGCCTGCGCCTTCTATAGCTCGGGCCGCCGACAGGTCGGGTCCGCGTAGGCTCATCATTGATGCCGGCAGTATTGGCGCCTCATGTCGTGCTGGGCGCTGCTGGTGGGACGGGGTCGGCGGTCGTCCGGGAGCTCGTCGCCCGTGGGCTACCGGTGCGAGCGGTGACGCGCTCCGGGACGGTGGACGTGCCCGAGGGGGTCGAGCAGGTTGCGGCTGACATCGCTAGTCCCGACGGGGCCCGGCGGGCATGTGATGGTGCGGTCGTCGTCTACCACTGTGCACAGCCCGACTACACGAAGTGGGTCGCGTTGTTCCCGCCGCTCACCGCCGCCGTGCTCGATGGCGCGGCGGCGGCCGGCGCCAAGCTCGTGTTCGCTGACAACCTGTACGTGTACGGGCCACCGGATGGTCCGATGACGGAGGAGACACCGCAGCGGCCCGAGGGTAGCAAGGGCCGCACCCGCGTCGAGATGGCGGCTGCCATCTTGCGGGCGCACGCCGACGGCAGGCTGCGCTGCACGATCGGGCGCTCGTCGGACTACTACGGACCACGGGGCACCGCCACGACCGCTGGCGACAACATCATGAAGCCGGCGCTGCGCGGTAAGCGGGCCCGCTGGCTCGGCTCACTCGACCAGCCTCACACGCTCAACTACCTCGAGGACATGGGACGCGCGCTGGCAACGCTCGGCGAACGCGACGAAGCCGACGGCCAGGTGTGGCACTTGCCGGCAGCCGAGCCGCTCACCGGCCGCCAGTTTCTCACGCTCGTGTACGACGCGGCCGGGCACCCCGCAAAGCCCGGCGTCGCCACCCGCACGATGATCAGACTGGCGGGCGTGTTCAACCCGGTGGTGCGGGAGCTGAACGAGACGCTCTACCAGTTCGAGCACCCATTCATCTCGGATGCGTCGAAGTTCGAGCGCGCGTTTGGACCGTTCGTACCAACACCTCATCGCGAGGCCGTGCGGCGGACCGTGGACTGGTTCCGAAGCCGGTAACTGCGACATCCCGCTCTCAGATCCATCGGCGGTCCGCCGACCAGTGGTTGGCGCCGTGGGGGGATGTCTTTCGTCCCGCCGGTAACGACGTCGAACACCACATGGTCGCGAAGCCTGGTCGTAGCCATCAGGATCTGCCCACGGGCGGCCGATAGGGTCGGTCGCTCGGGGCGATATCGGACCGTGTGTTGGAAGGTCGTTCAGCCGGCGTTCGCCCGTGCCATGACCCGCCCGCGGTGCCGTTGGATTGGGGGCGAGCCCCGAGCGCACGATCCCACGCGGGCCGCCGGCTGCTAGCGAAGGTTGGAGATGGGACGACTAGGCCCCCTCATGTGGAAGATCGAGCGCAAGACGAAGGCCGTGCCGAGCGCGATCTCGACGCGGTGCTCGCCGAACGAGCGGGTGCGACAGAGCAGACCCAGCGTCGTCTTCGCATGCTGTCGTTCAACGAAGTCATCGTCGAGTGGTTCGAGGATCCACCTCGACGCAACCCTCAGGCGAGGTCGATGGTGGGGTTCGGGCAACCCGCGATGGATGGCGGGGTATACGCAGGCAGCACGAGCGCGTCGCGCGGCTGGGTGAAGTCGAGAGCCTCGGCGAGGTTCTTCGCACCCTTGTCCCGCGCCGTCATGGGCTCCAGTCCCCAACGCCACTCGATCATGCGGAGCACCGAGCAGTGCTCGTACGGACCGGCAGTCTCGACCTTCTGCGGCGCGAACGGCCCGATCGCGATACACGGAACGCGGAAGCCGAGCCGCGTGTAGTCCGGATGCGGTCCCTCGTTCGGGTTCACGTTGTCGTCGGGCACCTGCGGCGGGGCGACGTGGTCGTAGAACCCGCCGTGCTCGTCGTAGTTGAGGACGAAGACGGTGCGTTCCCACTGCGGGCTCGTGCGGAGCGCGTCGTAGACCTGGGCGATCCACACCTCGCCCGCCGCCAACGAGCCGTGCGGGTGATCGTCGTTGGACGTGCCCAGGAACTCGGAGATCGTGGTGTAGTCGGGATCGAGGAAGGTGACGTTCGGCAGCGAGCCGGCCTGCGCGGCCTCGAAGAACTGGTCCTTCGGGAAGGTGATGTCGTCGTAGCGGGCCGATGCGAACAGCTCCGTCATCGGCTCCCCCCACGTGTAGTAGCCGGCCTCCAGACCAGCGGCCTGCGCCCGGTCGAAGATCGACAGCTGGAGGTTCGACGGCCGGGGCTCGCCGGGACCGGGGAAGAAACCGGTTTCGTCGACGTCAGTGGCCGCGCACAGTTGGTAGAAGCGGTTCGGCCAGGTCGCCGCCATCAGCGAGCAGAAGTAGTGATCGAACGTCGTGTAGCCGCGAGCGAGGGCGGCGAGCACCGGGAGCTGCGCGGCGGGGTAGTAGCCGATGGGAAAGTGGTCGCCGGTGGTCTGGGTCTTCAACCAGCCATCGCAGGCGCCGCCGTTGTACTGGGTGGCGATGGACTGCCAGTCGTGGGCCGGGTCTTTCAGACTGCAGCCTTGAAGGTCGTCGCCGAGGTCGAAGGTCGGCACCGGGGTTCCTTGCAGGTCCGGAAACGTCAGCCCCGCCTGCTTGCCGTCGGCGCCCGGCAGCCAACCGAGCATGTGGTCGAAGGACCGGTTCTCCATCATCATGACCACGACCGTGTCGAACGGCGCGCTCGCCGGATCGGGCAGCCGCGTCGTCGTCGTCCCCGCCAGCGTCGTCGTCGAACTGCCCGCGGGTTCGCTCCCGGTGGAACCCTTGGAGCAGGCGGCGAGGCCGACGACCGCGGCAGCGCCCGCGGCGCGATGGAGGAACGACCGCCGCGAAAGGTCGGAGGTCACGCGATGGCGATCGTAGACGTCGGCAGCTGCACTAGATGTCGACGCTGCACGCTCGACTGTTGGTTCCCCGATCGCGCGCGTCACGCTCGATGCGAGTCCCCCGTCACCGCGTCGTTGCCGTGGCCTTCGTGCGGACGAACCAGTTGACCCGGCCCTCGGTCAACGCGACCTCCACGCGTTCCAGTAGGTGACCTCCTCGATGGGGCGACGGTCCGCCGGCATGAAGCCGTCTCCCCTGTAGTACGCGACCGGGATGAGCGCGACCTGCGTAACGGTGTCGGGGATGCCGAGGAGCTCGGCCGCCTCCTCCTCGTACGCGAGATGCAGTGTCGTGAATGCCGAGCCGAGGCCGCGGCTGCGCAACGCGAGCATGAAGCTCCACGTCGCCGGCAGGATCGACCCGTAAAACCCGGCCATCTCCATGGCTGAGGGGCGCTCCGGCAGGCGCGTCAGAAGGCAGGGCACCACATGGACGGGCACCTCATGGAGGTGCTCCGACAGGTGCGACGAGGACGCGAGGCCACGGTCGAGCGCAGGCCCGCTCCGGCCTGCCGCGATCGCCGCCTGCCGCTGCGCGGCCAGATACGGGTCGTGGCTCCTGCGGTAGAGGTCGGCGAGCCCCTTGCGAACGTCGGGGTCGTCAACCACCACCCATCGCCATGGTTGCGAGTTGGCGCCGCTGGGCGCCTGGATGGCGATCCGGAGGCACTCCTGCACGACCGCACGCTCGACCGGCCGGTTGAGGTCGAGGCGCTTGCGGACGGCTCGGGTGGTGGTCAGCAGTTGGTCGGTCGCGCTGACGTCGAGGATCGGTGTCGGCATCTCGTCGACGGTACGCATTGAGTACGGGGGGTCAACTAGGGGATGCCCTACATCCGCACGGTCGCGTCCCGCCGGTGCGCGACGGGCCCGCATCTGTAGGGCTGTCCCCACTACCGCGACGGTGGTCGGTCGCGGTTCCATGCCGGCGTCCCACCACCCAGGAGGCTGCGCGTGTTCGAGGGCAAGGTCGTGTTCGTGACGGGTGGGGCGTCGGGCATCGGCGCCGCGACCGCCCGGCGGCTCGCCGGCGACGGCGCGTCCGTCGTGGTGGCCGACGTCCATGCCGCTGGGGCGCGCGACATCGCGGCGGAGATCGACGGCGTCGGGCTGCACTGCGACGTGACTGACGTCGCGTCGGTCCGGGCCGCGGTCGCAGCCGCCGAAGACGCGGCCGGCCCTATCGACATCCTCGTCAACAACGCTGGCGGCGGTCGCTTCGCGATGTTCGTCGACACCGACGAGCGCGACTGGGACACGATCCTCGACGTCAACCTGCGCGGCACCATCGCGTGCGCCCACGCCGTGCTCCCCGGGATGTACTTGCGGCGGCGGGGCGTGGTGGTGAACGTCGCCAGCGAAGCCGGCCGCGTGGGGACCGTCGCCGGAGCTGTCTACGCGGCGGCCAAGGCCGGTGTGATCGGCCTCACGAAGGCGTTGGCCCGCGAGTCGGCAGGGTTCGGTGTCCGCTGCAACGCGGTCGCCCCGGGGCCGGTCGACACCCCGTTGCTGAACGGGACGGCGGCGGCGTCGACCCTCGGCGCGCGTGCCAAGCAGGGGATGATCGACGCCACGCTGTTCAAGCGGATGGGCACACCCGAGGAGGTCGCGGCCGCGATCGCGTTCCTCGCGTCCGACGACGCCTCGTTCGTCACCGGCCACACGCTCGCTGTGAGCGGCGGCCTGTCGATGACGTGACCACCGCCGCAGCGTTGGAATTGGTCCCCCTCGTGCGGCCATCGGGTCGCTGCACTCGGCTTGTAGGGCGGCCCCTACTAGCGGGTCGATCCGCCGAGGCGGACGCTGGGTTCATGCTCCGCAACACCACCAGGGGGGAAGGGATGCGATCCCGGCACACGCGAACCTGGACCACGGCGCTCGTCGGCCTCGTCGCCGTCGCCGCTGCGGCCTGCTCCAGCAGCTCGTCGTCCAGCCCGCCGACCACGGCCGCGCCGGCGTCGAGCACGGTCTCGACGCTGCCCGACAACGTGGCGACGGGCGAGCCGATCAAGATCGGCTTCCTCAACGACGAGGGCGGCGCCGCCTTCTCGGTACCGGAGCTCACCGTCGGATCGAAGATCGCGGTCGAGTATGTCAACCAGAAGCTGGGCGGCGTGAACGGCCGCCCGTTGGAGGTGGTGCGCTGCACCAGCGACGGATCGCCCGAGAGGTCGATCGCTTGCGCCAACCAGTTCGTCGAGGAGCACGTCGTCGCCGTGCAGGAAGGCGTCGACCTCGGCGCCGACGCGATCCTGCCGATCCTCACCGACGCCGGGATCCCGCTCATCGGGCACGTGCAGTTCGGCCCCGCACGGATGTTCGACGCCAACTCGTACTACTTCGGTACTGCGGCCATCGCCTACGGCGGCGCGGCCCTCAAGTACTACGACGACCAGGGCGCCGGCTCCGTCGAGTTCTTCCTGCCCGACGCGCCGTCGAGCCACGCGTTCACCGACGGCGTGCTCACTCCGACGGCGGCCGCGCTCGGACTCGAATACAAGACCGTCTACTACGACCCGGCGAGCCCCAACTACGCGGTCCTGGCGGCCACGACCGTCGCTGACAACCCCGATGTCAGCGGCACGATCGCGGCGACTGACGGCCAGTGCGCCGACCTCGTCTCCGGGCTCCGCGACGCCGGCTACCAGGGCATGATCCTCGCGGCGTCGTGCCAGTCGCTGTACAAGGCAATCGGGAACAAGGCAGTCGACGTCGATGTCGACCTCGATCACTGGAGCCCGGCCGACGTGGAGTCCGCGCCGGCACCGAAGCAGGCCGATCTGAAGCTCTACGCCGATCTCATGACGGCCGGCGGACACGCCGATCTGGTGCAGGGCAACGCCTTCGTGTCCTTTGCCGACACGATCACGTTCGCCGACATCCTCCGCACGATCGACGGGACCATCGACGGGAAATCGGTGTCCGCAGCGCTGATGGCGGCAAAGGGCGTCGAGAGTTTCGCCGGCCCGACGATCACGTGCGACCACTCCGTGCTGCCGGGCAACTCGGCATGTGCCGCTGGGCTCCTGTTCTTCCGGATCCAGAGTGACGGGTCGTACAAGGCGATGACCGACGACTTCCTGTCCGGCGTCGTCCCTCAGGGCTAGTCGGCCGGGACACTCCGCCGTGTCGACCCACGTGCTGTTCTTGATCGTCGGCCTCGGGGCTGGCGCGGCCTACGCGGCCGTGGCGATGGCGCTCGTCGCCACCTACCGGGGGACGGGTGTGGTGAACATCGCGCAGGGGGCGATGGCGATGTGGTCGGCGTTCGTCTACGACGAGCTCCGCAAGTCGGGTGATCTCGTCTTCCCGGTCGGCCGAGTCCACGTCGCCGACCGGGTGAGCGCGTGGCCTGCGTTCGTCATCGGTGTCGCTTCGGCGGCGCTCGTGGCGCTGCTGCTGCACCTTCTGGTGTTCCGGCCGTTGCGGAGAGCCCCGGCTCTCGGGCGGGTGGTCGCTTCGGTGGGCGTCACCATCGCGGTCGAGGCGCTCGTCGTGCTGCAGTTCGGCACCGAGCGCCGGTCCGCGCCTCCGCTCGTGCCGACCGAGCCGATGCACGTCGGTCCGCTGACCTTCTCCCGTGATCGAATCTGGTTCACCGCGATCGTGGTGACGGTTGCCGTTGCGCTCTGGGCCTATGGGCGGTGGACACGGACCGGACTGGCCACCCGCGCCGCGGCACAGAGCGAGCGCGGGGCAGTGCTGCTGGGCTACTCGCCGGACCGGCTGGCCGCGGTGACGTGGGTGCTCTCGGCGGTCGTCGGCGGCAGCGTGGCGACCTTCGTGGCTCCGACGGTCGGCATCGACCCGGTCAGCTGGACGCTCCTCGTCGTGCCCGCGCTCGCCTGCGCGCTGCTGGGCCGGCTGACCTCGGTCGGCGTCGCGTGCGGCGCCGGCCTCGCGCTTGGCGCCGTGCAGTCGGAGATCACGCTGCTCTCGTCGCGGACGTGGTGGCCGTCGTGGGCGACGGTCGGCGTGGCCCAGTCCGTGCCGTTCGTCGTGATCGTCGTGGCATTGTTCCTGGTCGGGCGGCGGCTGCCGACGCGCGGGTCGGTGACCGTCGACCCGTTGCCCCCGGTGGTCATGCCCCGACCCCGCCCGGCCGTGATCGCCGCGCTTATCGTCGCCGGCGCCGCCGCGCTCGCCCTGACGGACGGCAGCTACCGCTTCGGTGTCATCACGTCGATGATCGGGGCGATCATCGCCCTGTCCCTCATCGTCCTCGTCGGGTTGATCGGCCAGATCTCGTTGGCGCAGGCCGCGTTCGCAGGCGCATCCGGCTTCGCGTGTCGAAGATCGGCACGGCCGTGGCGTTTCCGCTCTCCCTTGTGTTCGCGGCCGCGGCGGCCGCGCTGCTCGGCGTCCTCGTCGGTCTTCCCGCTCTGCGCATCCGCGGCGTCCAGCTCGCGGTCGTGACCCTCGCCGCCGGTGTGGCGGTCGAGCAGTTCTTGTTCCGCAACCCGAAGCTGAGCTCGACCAGCGGCAACTTGATCCCGAACCCGCATCTCTTCGGCGTCGACCTGGCCGTACGGCGCGGGACCGATCTGGCCCGCTGGCAGTTCGGCGCCTTCGTCCTCGTCGTGCTCACCGTGTGCGCGCTGGCCGTCGCCAACCTCGCCCGCAGCGCCACGGGCCGCGCCTTCCTGGCGGTGCGGTCCAACGAGCGAGCCGCCGCGTCGGTCGGCGTGAACGTCGCAGCCGCGAAGCTGCTCGCGTTCGCGGTGTCGTCGTTCCTCGCCGGCCTCGGCGGCGCCCTCATCGGGTACAGCCGCGGGCAGCTCTCAGCGGACTCGTTCGGCGTGTTCGTCAGCCTCGCCTTCCTGGCGTTCGCCTACCTCGGCGGCATCACGAGCGTCGGTGGCGCGCTGGTGGCCGGCACGCTGGCGCCGCTGGGCATCGGCTACGTCGTGCTCGATCGGTCCTTCCATCTCGGTCGGCACTACCTGTTGCTCTCGGGTGTACTCCTCGTCCTCACGGCGATCTTGAACCCGCAGGGCATTGCCGGCACGGCGCGGATGAACATCGCCACTCTCCGGCTGCGGCTCGGCCGCCGTCGCGGCACACGCGCGCCGACGCCGGCCGAGGCCCGCGCGGTGCCCGCGGCCGGCCGCTGACTCGCGGGCCGGGCTCCCCGCTGACCCGCCGGCAAGCCGCGCCTGAGCCGACAGTCGTCGGCGCGGCGACGTTGCGCTCAGCGGGTCGGGGCGGGGGACCCGAAATAGCTGCTGTGGAGCAGCTCAGGCTGGCCGGCGAGCACCGACGCTTCGCCGGTGAGGACGACCTCGCCGTGCCGAAGTACGACGGCGCGGTCGGCGATCGACAGCGCGACCGGCACGTGCTGCTCGACGAGCAGGACGCCGATGCCGAGCTCCTCAGCCACGCGGCGCACGATCTGCGCGAGCCGCTCCACGACAACCGGGGCGAGGCCGAGGCTCATCTCGTCCACGAGCAGCAGTCGTGGCTTCGCCGCGAGGGCGCGAGCGATGGCGAGCATCTGCTGCTCCCCGCCGGAGAGGAGGCAGGCCTTGCGGTCGAGGAGCGCTTCGAGCGCCTCGAAGTACGAGGCGACGTCGAGTCCCCGGCGTGTGCGCGACGCCAGCCGCAGGTTCTCCCGGGCGGTGAGCTGCGGGAACAGCGACCGGTCCTCGGTCACCAGGGCGACCCCGCGGCGGGCGTTGCGATGCGCCACGCGCCAGTCGACGGGCTGTCCCAGCACGCGGACGGATCCGCCGAGCGGCGGCAGCAGCCCCGCGATCGTCAGGAGCGTCGTCGTCTTGCCCGCACCGTTGGGGCCGAGCAGGGCGACGACCTCGCCCTCGGCCAGGGTCAAGGTGAGGTCGCGGACGACCTCGACGCGGCCGTACCCGGCCCGCAGGTCCTCGACCTCGAGCAGCGCGCTCACCGGCCCACCACCGGCGCTGAACCGGCCCCGGCGCCGAGATAGGCGGCGACGACGCGGTCGTCGCGAATGACCTCCTCCGGTCGTCCGCTCGCCAGCAGCGCACCCCGCTCGAGCACGTGGATGGTGTCGCATATGTTCAGCACGAGATCCATGTCGTGGTCCACCAGCAGCACGGTCACGCCGGCGTCGACCACCGCCCGCAGACGGGCGCCGAGATCCAGGCTCTCCGTCGTGTCGAGGCCGGCGGCCGGTTCGTCGAGGAGCAGCAGCCGCGGCGTCCGCGCCAACGCACGGCACACACCGACCAGCTTGCGTTCGCCTTCGGACAGCTCACCGGTCGGCCGGTCCAGGAGGTGCTCGACGCCGAGCAGCTCGACGGCGCGGGCGACGGAGGCCCCGGGCGCGCCGCGTCGTACCGGCGCAACGAAGTCAGCCAACGGCTGCCACCAGCGCGGGCGAGCCGCGGCGACGAGCAGGTTGCCGCGGACGTCGAGGTCGTCGAACAGCTCGACCGACTGGAATGTGCGCACCAGCCCGAGTCGAGCCCGGCGATGCGGCGGGAAGCCGTCGATGCACGAACCATCGAGCCACACCGAGCCGCGGTGCGGCGTGAACCCGGTGAGGGCATCGATGCACGTCGTCTTGCCCGCCCCGTTCGGGCCGATGAGCCCGACCAGCGTGCCCTCATCCACGGACAGCGACACGTCGTCGAGCGCGTGCACGCCGCCGTACCGGACGGTCAGCGACCGTACCTCCAGCAGGCTCGCTCGCCCCGCGGGCTTCGTCATCGCGCCTCGGCGGTCAGCGCCCGCTCGACCAGCGCGAGGAGGCCCACCCAGCCCACGAAGGCGGTTTCTGATCCGTCTTCGCTGCGCACCGTACCGGTGACGTGCAGGCTGTCGTGGTTGTCGGGCGCGTCGCGGTCGACCTCGACGGTCACTTCGAGGCGCGGCATCAGCGCACCCACGTGTCGTACTTCGTGCACCGATAGCCCAGAGCGCGGTACACGGCGTCAACTAGCGACTGGCCGGTCGCAGCCAATCCGAGATCCCCCTTCATCTGGTTCATGACGTAGGCGAAGGACATGTCGGCGTCGGGCTCGGCGAAGCCGATGGACCCACCGAAGCCGGTGTGGCCGAACGCCGCTTCGCTGAGGATCACGCGCGCTGGCGGTTGCACGGACCGCGGCGTCGCCGCGCCCTTGTGGAACCCGAACGCCCACCGCCCCGGCGAGAAGAGGACCGGGTCCTCGGTCACCGCGGACTGCACCGCGCCCATCCGCGCGAGGTCCTCGGGTTCGAGCGTGAAGCGACCGATCTGCCGCTCGTGGACGATCGCTCGGTACATGCCGGCGAGCGCCCGTGCGTTCCCGACGCCGCCGGACGACGGCAACTCGGCGGTGAGGGCGGCGGGGGAGTCCCACTCGCCGGGCACCAGATAGCCGCCGTTGTTGCCCATCATCAGCGCGGGTATCGACGTCGGGTCGGTCATGGCCAGCATCGTCATGCGGCCGATCGGCTCGTCGGGGCCGGGGGGAGCGGGCGCCAGGAACGCCGCGACCCGCCCGAGCTCGGACGGCGGTAACCCGATCCACAGGTCGAGGCCCAGCGGGGCCGCGACCTCCTCGGCGAAGAACGAGCCGAGCGTGCGGCTGGTCACCCGCCGTACGACCTCGCCCACGAGGAAGCCGAACGTCAGCCCGTGGTAGCCGTGCCGGGTGCCGGGCTCCCAGAACGGTGCCTCGGCGGCCAGGCGCTCAACCATGTAGTCCCAGTCGTAGAACCCCCCGGGCTTCACCGGATCGCGCAGCGCGGGGAGCCCGGCCTGGTGGGTCAGCAGGTGTCGGACGAGGAGGTCCTGCTTGCCGGCCGCGGCGAACTCGGGCCAGTAGGTGGCGACTCGTTCGTCGAAGTCCAAGTCGCCGGAGGTGGCGAGCAGGTGGGCGCACAGCGACGCGGCGCCCTTCGTGCACGACATGACCACGCAGAGCGTGTCCTTGTCCCACGGCCGGGTCCGTTCGGCATCCACGCAGCCGCCCCACAGGTCGACGACGGTTTCGCCGGCGACAGTGACCGCGACCGACGCCCCGACCTCGCCGCGTTCCGCGAAGTTACGTTCGAACTCGTCCGCCACCTCGGCGAACCGGCTGTCGCAGTGTCCCTGGACGTCCACGAGTGGTCCCCCCGGCGTTTGCTGGTGAACTGATCGTGCGCCACCGGCACGGTGGTTGATAGTGGGGTCCGCCCTACACCTTCGGTGGCCCGTCGTACGCTGCCCTGCGAAGGGGGTGGTCGTGATGCCGACCCCACCGTTGGTCGGGCGTGAGCTCGACCTCGCCGTCGCGTTGGAGCAGCTCAAACGGGTCGAAGGCGGCGCGTCGGCGGCCCTGCTCGTGCGCGGTGAGGCCGGGATCGGCAAGTCGCGCCTGGTCGACGAAGTCGCGGTCCGGGCGGGCCACACCGCCCACCCGGTGCTGGTCGGCCGGGCCGACGACCTCGACCACGGCATCCCGTACGCGGTGTTCCGCGACCTCGTCGGGCGAGTCTCGACGGACTCGACGCTCCCTCCCCCAGTGCACAAGGCGGTGCTGGACTTCCGGCGCGCGCTCGAGGCCGACGCCCGGCCCGCCGACGGCGACGAGCCACGCCTCGCGGAGGTGTTCAGCCTCGCGGTGCGGGTCTGCCGCACGGCCGCGGCCACCGGCCCGGTCGTTCTCGTGCTTGAAGACCTCCACCTCGCCGACCGTGAGTCGCTGGCGCTGGTACCACCGCTCGCCCGACTGGCCGATGTGGCCATGCTGATGGTCGCCACCTCCCGGCCCGGGACAGGCGCCGCCGACGTCGAGCGCGTGTTCGAGCACCTCGCGACGGAGGGCCGCGGCGCGGTTCTCGACCTCGAGCCGCTCGACCGCCACGAGACGCAGGCGCTCGTGGCCGCGCTCCTCGGCGCCACCCCCGATGAACACATCGCGGATGCGGTGTTCTCGGCGAGCCACGGCAACCCCTTCTTCGCGCGCGAGGCGGCCCAGGCGCTCACCGATGCCGGCGCGGCAGTGATCGACGGGGGCCGCGCCCGGCTCGTGGCCGACGCGTCGATCATCGGGCTCCGGCCCAGCACTGCGCTGCTCCGCCGTGTGTTCGCGGGCACGACCAGCGATGTCGACGTCGCCAAGGTGATGGCCGTGTTCGGTCGGTTCCGGCTCCGTCACCTCCCGCTGGTCGAGCGTCTGACCGGCCAGACTCCTGACGAGGCGGCGCGGTCGTTCGACCGACTGGTGAAGGCGGGCCTGCTGGCCGAGACCGCCGGCGGCTACGCGTTCACCCACTCCATCGTGCGCGACACGCTGTACGAGGACATCGGACCGGCCGAACGCCGCCGCGTGCACGCCGCGATCGCGGCGGCGATGGCGAACGAGCGCCGCGCGGGCATCACGCTCGACGTCCTCGAGCTCGCCACCCACGTCGCCGAGTCGGCGGAGCTGGGCGACGAGGACGCCGCCGGCATCCTGATCGATGCCGGACGAGCGGTCGCGGGAACGGCCCCGCTGGTCTCCGCGGAATACCAACGGCGGGCGGTCGCGCTGCTACCGGCCACGTCACGGCGCCGGGCGGACGCGCTCGCCATGCAAGCGCGCGCCCTCCACCTCGGCTCGCGGCCGATCGAAGCGGCCGACGTCGGCCGGGTGGCGCTGGCCGTCCTCGAGGCCGGCCCGCCGCGTAGTTCGACCGCCGCGATCGTGGCCAACGACCTCTACGTCTCCGGCCGCGTCGGCGACGCAATCGCAGTCGTCGACGCCGAGCTGGAGCGGGGTGCGGAGCGCTGCCCGCTCGAGGCGATGCGCGTGTTCCTGCTGTTCGAGGCTGGTCGGAGCGACGACGCAACCGCGAGGTTGGCCGAAGCGCTCGAATCGTTGGACGGCACGCCGGCGGCGAGGACCCGGGCGCTCGCGTATCTCATCCAGTTCGCCAACCACTCCGGCCGTGTCGTTCTCGCCGACGACCTCCTCGCCCGGTTGGCGGCCGTGCCCGAACAGGCGTCACCGATCGTGCGCGTCGCGGTGCACGAGCTGCTGGCGTTCATGGACTGGCGACCAGGCCTCGTGGCCCGAACCCAGCAGCACACCGAAGCGGTGCGCCGCCTGCGGCCGGCGGGGGCCGCGCTCAGTGTCGCGGGAGTCGTCGAGACCGCGTGGATGCGCGTCATGTGGATGACCGGACAATGGGACGAGGCGCTCGAAGGCGCGCTCGGTACCGCACTCGACCTCGAACAGCGCGGTGCCGTGATCGGCAGCCAGCTGCTCAAGTGCGCGGGATGCGAGATCTTCATCGATCGGGGCGCGCTGGCGGACGCCACCGGATTGGCCAGCGCGTTCGTCGCGCCAGTCGCGTCGCTACAACGGGACGTCGCTTTCGTGCGGGCCCGGCTGGCGCGCGCCATGGGCGATCTGGCGGAAGCGGAGCAGCTCCTCGTCCAGGAACGGCAGGGCGCCCGCCACGGGACATCGCGGTGGAGGCTCGCCGAGGTGTTGGCCGAGCTCGTCGAGATCCTCGTGGAACAGGGCCGGATCGACGAGGCCCAGGATGCGTCGGCCGAGCTCACCGGGCTGGCCGCCGCCACGCGGTGGAGCGAGAGCGAGGCGACTGCGCTCCGGGCCGCGACGGCTGTGACCCGCGACCCCGACATCGCGGAGGCGTACCTCGAGGCGGCCACGGCCGAGCGCTGGGAGGTCGAGCGGGCTCACGCGCTGCTGCTGCTCGGTGAGCTCGACGTCGACCCGGCGACGAACCTCACAGAGGCGTACCGGGCGTTCGACCACTTCGGTGCCGCGCCGCGCCGGAGGCGGGCCGCCGCCGCGCTGCGGGCGCGTGGCCTCACCGTGCCGCGCCGCGTTGCGCAGCGGACGTCCGACCTGACCGAGACCGAGGTGCAGCTCGTGCGGCTGGTGTGCGACGGCTTGTCCAACCGCCAGATCGCCACCGCCCTCCACTACAGCACGAAGACGATCGAGGTCTACCTCTCGCGCCTCTACGCCAAGACCGGCTGCGCCTCGCGCCTGGCCCTCATCCGCGCCGTGGACACCGGCGCCGTCGCCCTCGAATGATCGGATGCGTGTGGTGGCTGCGTGGCGGTAGGGGCGGAGCTCCGTCCGACGGCGCCATCGGCGCCGGGACGCCAGCGGGCCACGGCGCGCCACTCCCGTGGCAACGTCAGCGGCAACTCGGCGCCGCGTAGAACTCCCTGAACTTCGCGCTCACCCTCGTGCCGCCTGATACGGCCCGTGTGCCGCCGCGCTACGGTGCACATCGCCGGCTCGGTGAGCGTTCTCCAGCCGCACTCAACCCTCGACGGTGAACGCTCTGCACGCACTCCATCCGTGTGGTCGGGCCGTCGCCCGTCCCGTCTCTCAACCGTCGGCGCCGCAGCAGACTTCGAGTTCCATCCCGTCGGGGTCCCGAAAGAACAGCGACCACTCATCGCCCAGTCGCTGGATGTCGCCGACCTCCTGTGCGCCCGCGGCGGCCAAGCGCTCTTTGACCATCTCGAGCGTGGCGTGTGAGTCGACGGCGAGTGCGTAGTGGTCGATGGCGCCCCGCCCGCCCTGCCGGCGGCGGTCGCCAATCATCTGGTCCGCAGGAACCTCAAAGACGTTCAGAGCCGCTCCGCCACCGAGGTCGAGAATCTTCATCCAGGGGTGGTCGTCGCGCTTCGGAAGCTCGAAGGTGACGACCGCGTCAAACGCATGCTCGTAGAAGCGGACAGTCAGGTCCATGTCGGTCGTGAGCGTCGCCACGTGGTTGAAGCCGTTGGTAACGGGCATGGGAGCAACCTACCCGTGACGGCCGCGTGCCGACAGCGGCGGCCACGACCTTGGTTGCCAGGCGTACCGAACGAACGGCTACGGATGCGCCGTTGCGGGGCGAGGATCGACGGCGGGTACTGACCGCGTCGATCCTTCGCGCGTTGCTAGAGGATTCGTACCGGTATGGTCCGTGGGCCGCGCACCTGCCCAGCGGACCACGTGACCATGCTCGGGTCGGTCAGCTCGAAGTCGGGGTAGCGCCTCATCCACTCCTCGAGCGCGACCCGCAGCTCCATTCGTGCCAGGTTCGAGCCGATGCAGCGGTGGATGCCAAGTCCGAAGGCCGCGTGGCGGTTCTCGGTCCGGTCGATCACGACCTTGTCGGCGTCGGCGAAGAACGCCGGGTCACGGTTCGCCGCTGGGAAGGGAAGGAGCAGCCAATCGCCTTCACGGAACTGGCAGCCCTTGAACTCGAAGTCCTTCGCCACCAGGCGCGCCATCGTGACTGGTGCATACGCGCGGAGGAACTCCTCCATCGCGGTACGCACGAGATCGGGCTCGGACGCGAGGCGCGCGCGGTCGTCGGGATGCCGAGCGAGATGCCACAGCGATGCGCCGATCGCCGACCAGGTGGTGTCGATGCCCGCGATCATCAGCAGGACCATCGTGCCCCGGACGTGCTCCCGGCTGAGTTTGTTGCCGTCGAGCTCGGCTTCGAGCAGGAAGGTGGTGAGGTCGTCGCGCGGCTTTGCGAGATGCTCTTCGATCCGGGCCTCGATGTATTGGTCGAGCTCACCCTCGTCGATCTGTGCCTGTCGTTCCTCGGGGGTCTGGTCGACGTCCTCGAGAACCTGGCGCACGAACCGTCGGAACAAGTCGGCGTCGTCCTGAGGAAATCCCAACATCCCAACGATGACTCGCAGCGGGATGTGCTGCGCGTAGTCGACCGCGGCGTCGACCTCGCTTCGGCCGGTCATTGCATCGAGCAGTTCTACGCAGAGCTCGCGGGTGAACGGCTCGAGCGCCTCGACGCGCTTCGGTGAGAACGCCGGCAGGAGCAAGCGACGCGCCAGCTGGTGGAACGGGGGGTCGGACGTGATGGGAGGTGCGGGGCCGATCGGGGCGGGCAAGTCGTCCGGTCCCGGGCGGATCTCGCTCACGACCACGGAGCGTGAAGTGAAGTGCTCGGTGTCGTAGGCGACTGCCGCGACGTCGTCGTGACGGAGCGGTAACCATGTTCCGCCGTAGCGGTCGCTGTGGGCGACCGGGCACTGGTTGCGGAGCTCGTCCCAGATCGGGAACGGGTCGGCCACCCAGCCGGGGTCGGTGTGGTCGAAGTCGGTTGCCCAGTCGGATACCGGTGGTCGCTCTCTGCTCACCATCGCCTCACTCCGAGATCGAGATCGCGTACTCAGGGCAGTTGGCGACCGCTTGGCGCGCCTTGCCCTCAAGCCCGGACGGAACCACGCCGTCGTTCAGCTCGAACGCGTTGCCGAGCTCATCGACGTCAAAGAGCTCGGGCGCCAAGGCGTAGCACCGATTGTGGCCTTGGCACTTGTCGCGATCGACGTGCACTCGCATGGACCACCCCCGATCGACCCTCGCCGTGCTTCAACCTACGCCCGATCGGGTCCCCGTGGGCAGAGTTCGATAGAGGGCAGAGGCGGGAGATCAGCGATGCACCCCGCCGTCCGCGCCGTGGGTGACAAGTAGCGCTCCGCGGCAGATCCGGGCGGCGGGCTGGACACTGGACGACCGGCTGCGCACGACCGCCAGCGGCAGTCGCGAACCGCGCGCCTGGGTCCGCTTTCAGTCCGCGAGGTCGAGGCCAGCCGCCTTTCCCAGCTGGCTGAGATCATCGACGATCGCGTCGGCGAGGTCCCACAGGTCGGGTACGAGCTCCCGGCAGGCAACCAGACCGAAGTCGAGCGAGTCCATGTAGCTCTGCACGGTGATGTTGAGACCCTGCCCGTCGAGGATCGTCGACACCGGGTAGTAGTGCAACATCCGGGCGCCCGCGGTGTAGAGCGGCTGACGAGGTCCGGGGACGTTCGAGATCGTCACGTTCACCGGTGGCATGAAGCGGCTCGCAGTGAGCCGTGTTGCCGTGCGCATCGCACGGGCGAACACGGCGGGCGGGGGGAACTGGGCGAAGTCGGTGAGCGCTTCGGCCGGCACGGCGTCGAATAGCCGCTTGGCATCGACCATGGCCCCGTGTACCCGACCGACGCGCAGCAGCGGATCGGGCTCGTCCGTTGGCAGCGTGGCGAACATGGCCGAGACCCGGTTGGTCCACTTCTCGGTTTCCTCGCCGCTGCGGATCGAGACCGGGACCATCGCCACCAGCGGGAGCTCGGGCAGCTCGTCGTGGTCCTCGAGCCACCGCCGCAGACCGCCGGCGCACATGGCCATGACGACGTCGTTGACGGTGGCGCCCAGGGCGTTCTTGAGGTCCTTCACCGCGCCGAGGGAGGTCGAACGGAAGGCGAACCGGCGGTGCGGCGTGATCGCGGCGTTGAACCGCATCCTTGGAGCGTTCGTCGGCAGCGGGCCCGTGATCTCCCCCTCTGGCACACGCCTGCGACCTATGTTGAGCACGGTTCCGAGCGGTCCGCGCAGCCCCGCCCGGACCTGGTTGGCGGCCGCCACCATCATCGGGTTGCGCGTCGCCTTGCCGAGCTCACGCACCGTGCGGGCGCCGAGCAGCACCGCCCGGGCCGGCTTGCGGACGAGACTTGCCGCCGCCCGGGCAAGCATCTCGCCGTCGGTAGGGACTCGCTCGGTCGGCTTGGCCAACTCGGTCGAGGGCGGCACCTCATCGCCCTCCGGGTCGCCGTCGAGCATGAGCATGAGCAACTCAGCCCCGGAGGCGCCATCGATCGTGGCGTGGTGGACCTTCGTGAGGATGGCGAAGCGACCATCCGGCAGCCCCTCGATGACATAGGTCTCCCACAGCGGTCGGCTCCGATCGAGGGGACGCCCGACGATGCGGGCGACAATCTCCGCGAGCTGGTCGTCACGGCCGGGCGGGGGTACACCCGTGTGACGGACGTGGAAGTCCAGGTCGAAGTCGGGATCCTCGATCCAGTAGGGATGGTCGAGGCCGAGCGGCACCTCACGGAGACGGCGTCGCAGCGGCTCGAGAAGATGGAGCCGGCGCGTGATCTGTGCCCGCCAGGCGGCGAACGGGTCGTAGTCGCCCTCGGGTTTGGCGTAGATCGACAGGCTCGAGACGTGGCCGAACTGCGAGCCCGTCTCCAGGTACAGAAACGAGGCATCGAGGCCGGACAACTGCTTCATGGTCCCCTCCCCCCCGCAGCGAACCATGGCCCTTGCACTCTGCCACCGCATCGGTGCGACTGCTCGAACAAGGGCGATCGAGCGCCGTTCGGGCCACCGGGGTTCCGTCCTTGGGCTACGAGGCGATCATAGATCGCCGTCGCTTCAGGGCTGATTGCCGTAGCGGTCGAGATGCACACCCCTCGGCTGGCCGTGCGGCCGCTACGTGCCGAGATCGCGCCAGCCCGTCGGAACTGTTGTGACGACGCAGCAGGGCTGCACCGTAACCGGCAGGCGCAGAACCGAGCGCGCCGCGGTAACGCTCCACAGGCGCAGCGTGATGAGTGATGCGCCGAGCCCTTCCCCATGGACGCGCCATGGCCATCATCGAGCCCGCCGGGCGGACCTCTGACTAGGGTTCGGGAGGGACGCCCGCGACGACGCGGTCGGGACGGGGGACGAGCGAGAGGGGACGACGCATGGCTGAAGTACCCATCTCGTCGCTGGCCGCGGCCGGTGACCTCACGGGGAACTGGTCCTGGACCGTGTGGCTGCTGATCCCGGCCGTGCTGCTCCTCGCCTACGTGACCGCCCGCTGCGTCGGACCCGACGGTGACCCACCTCGCGCCCGCGCCAGCCGCCACGGCGTGAGCGAGTACCTCGACCGCCACCTCGCCGAGAAGGATGCGCTATGAGCCGGCCACCAGACCTCGGGAGGACGGCTATCGCCCGGCGGTCGATCCCGCTGCTGCTGGCCCTCGCCCTCGTCGCCTCCGGCTGCGGTCAGAAGTCCGGCGTCGCCGGCAGCGAGCGCGGCGACGCTGGCCCGACCACCCTCCCGGCGTCCGGGTCTACGACCGCACCGGCGGCTACCGGCCAGTTCGAGCCTGGCGCCGACGACACGGCCGGCGTCACCGACACCGAGATCGTGATCGGCATCCACGCCCCGGTCACCGGTGCCTCGCCCATCCCGCAGACCAGCTTCGACATCGGCAAGGACATCTACTGGCAGTTCCTCGCCCAGAGCGCACCCGAGCAACTCTTCGGCCGCACCGTGCGGGTCGTGTTCCGCGACGACACTTTCAACCCCCAGACCGCGGTGCAGGTCTGCCGGGAGATGGTCGAGGACGAGGGGGCGTTCCTGCTGGTCGGGGGCGGCGGCGCGGACCAGATCACGGCGTGCGCGCAGTACGCCGCCGAGAATGGCATCCCGTACCTGTCGGCGGGGGTCAACGAGGACGGCCTCGCCGATCTCGACACGTACTTCGCCACCACCCTGACGTACGCCGAGCAGGCCCCGTTGCTGATGCAACAACTGCAGGAGCGAGACATCACGGACATCGGCCTCGTGGTGTCGGACACGCCGTCGTTCAACGACGCCATGGCCGCGATCCAGGCCGCCGCCGAGGAGGTGGGCATCAACATCCTCTACGAGACACGGATCAACAAGTCGGCAGCCGAGCCCGAGCAGCTCTCGGTGATCCAGTCGCTCAAGGACAGTGGCGCCGAAGCGGTGGTCCTGCTGACGTCACCGGTGGTCTTCATCGGCCTGGCCAACCAGGGCTTGAACCAGGGGTTCACCCCGCTCTGGCTCGGACCGGGCGTCACGAGCGGCCTCAACGCCGTGACGAACTTCGGCTGCCCGGCCGTCGACACGGGCGTGTTCCTCTCGCCGACGCCGAACCTCGACGTGATCGACCAGCTTGACCCCGACTTCAAGACGGCGTACGAGCAGTTCGCCCCCGGCGACGCGCCCGCCGACGACATCGGGCTCCAGCTGTGGGCGCTGAACAAGGTGCTGGCGCTGATGCTCGAGGCGACCGGGCCCGAGCTTGGACGGGCCGCGTTCATGAACACGCTCGTGACGGCGCCGGGGTTCGACAACGACATCTACTCGCCGGTGCAGTTCACGGCCGACGATCACTTCGGCGGCACCGGAGCCCATGTGCTCGACGCCAACTGCACGACCAAGCGGTACGACACCGTCGAGCAGTTCGTCACAGTGAGCTGACACGTGAGCGACGTCCTCCAGCGGCGGGGCCTCCTCATCGGCGTCGGGAGCGCCATCCTGCTCGTCGCCGTGTTGTGGATCACCGACCAGGAGCAGTCGATCGTCATCGGCGTGGTAACCGGCTCGGCGTACGGCCTCGTCGCCCTCGGCCTGGTGCTCATCTACAAGTCGAGCGGCGTGTTCAACTTCGCCCAGGGGGAGTTCGGCAGCGTCGCCGTGTGCACGCTCTACCTCCTCCACACCAGCGGCGTCCCGTACGGCGTGGCCGTCGTCGGTGCCCTCGTGGCTGGGGCGCTGTTCGGCTTCCTCACCGAGCGGATCGTCATCCGTCCGCTGTTCGACGCTCCGCGCGTGATCGTGCTCGTGGCCACGGCCGGCGTCGCGCTGCTCGCGATCGCGTTCCAGCAGTGGCTCTTCGATAACCAGGGACGGCCGATCTCCAGAGCGTTCCCGACGCTCGACCGCGTCACCGTCCTCCGCGTTCAGATCTCCGACCAGCGGCTGTGGCTGATCGGCACGCTCGTCGTGCTGGCCGTGGTCCTCGGGCTCTTCTTCACGAGGACCAACCTCGGGCTCGCCATCATCGGTGCCAGCCAGGAGCCGACGGCGACCGAGCTGGTCGGCATCAGTGTGCGCCGGCTGTCGACGTTCACCTGGGTTCTCGCCGCCCTCCTCGGGGCCCTCGCCGCCGTCATCGCCGTGCCGGACACCGGCAGCTTCACGCCCGGCATCATGACGTCGGGGTATCTGATCCCGGCGTTCACCGCCGCCGTGCTCGGCGGGATGACCAGCCTGCCCGGCGCGTTCCTCGGCGGCGTGCTGATCGGCATCGTCCAGTCGGTCGCCACCAACGCCGAGATCTTCCAAGACATCCCGGGCACGCCGTCCACGCTCATCGTCTTCCTGGTGCTCCTCGCCGTCCTCGTGGTTCGCCCGCAGGGCCTGCTCGGGAGGTCAGCCTGATGAGCGTCGTGGCGCCCGATCGCGCCGTCGCCCCGGTCGCCCCGGCCGCGTCCCAACCGTTCCGGCCGTCCTTGGCCGGCTGGCTGGCGCGCGGCCTTGCGTGGGCGGCACTCGCCTGCCTCGTGCTGATCCTGCCCCTGGGCCGGCCCGGGACCGACCTGCGCCTGTACGCCATCGCCGCGTGCTACGCGATCGTGGCCCTGTCGCTGAACGTGTTGCTGGGGTACGTGGGCCAGATCTCCCTCGGCCACGCCGCGTTCGTCGGCATCGGCGCCTTCACCTCCGCGTACCTGGTGACGGTGCAGGGACAGTCGTTCTGGGTGGGCGTCCTCGCCGCCACGGCCATTGGGGCCGGCCAGGCCCTCGTACTCGGGGGCGTGTCGTTGCGGATCCGCGGCCTGTACTTCGCTCTCATCACGCTGTCGTACGGCCTCGTAGCCGAGCAGAACATCTTCCAGATCCAGGAGTTCACCGGCGGCGGGGCGGGCCAGAGCGCGCCCAAGCCGGCCTGGTTCGAGTCCGAGTGGCGCTACTACTACCTGTGCCTGGCGTTCCTCGCCCTCGTGCTCTTCGTCGACTGGCGGATGATGCGGACCAAGGGTGGGCGGGCGCTGCTGGCGCTGCGCGAGAACCCGCGCGTCGCCTCGACGTTCGGCATCAACGTCCGCCTGGCGACGCTGTTCGCGTTCGGCGTGTCCGGCGCATTCGCCGGCATGGCGGGTGCGCTCATCGCCCATGGAGACGAGTCGGTGTCGGCCGACGTCTGGAACTTCCGGCTCTCGCTGTTCTTCGTGACGATGACGGTGGTCGGCGGGCTGCGGTCGCGGGTCGGGCTGGTGATCGGCGGTTCCTTCTTCGCCCTGCTGCCGTACCTGATCGAGAAGATCCCCGGCTTCGAGGACCTGCTCGCCAGGGTGCCCGGTCCGGTCGACCTGACGCCCGAGTACGCCACGCTGATCATCGGGCCGCTGCTCCTGTTGATCAACCTGATCAGGTTCCCCGGCGGGATCGGCCAGCAGACCCGCCCGCTGCAGCGCTGGATGACGGGTCATCGCTTCGACCCGCACGACCGCGGGTTGAAGGAGGTGCAAATCACCGATGTCCGTGCTTGAAACCCGCGACGTGTCGATCCGCTTCGGTGGCGTGCAGGCCAACCGCGACGTGAGCATCGCCATCGGCCAGGGCGAGATCGTCGGCGTGATCGGTCCCAACGGCGCGGGCAAGACCACGTTGTTCAACATGATCACCGGCTTCTACAAGCCGGACACGGGTCGGATCATCTACCGCGGCCGGGACATCACGCGCCTGCCCGTGCACGCCCGCGCCGCGCTCGGTCTCGGCCGCACGTTCCAGAACGTCGGCCTGGTGAAGGGGACGACAGTGCGCGAGAACCTGGTCACCGCGCAGTATCTCCAAGCGGACTACCGGACGATCTCCGGGATGTTCGGCAGCCGCGGGTCGGTGGCCAGCGAGCGCCGCCTGCGCCAGAAGGCCGACGCCTTGGCCGAGGTGCTCGGGCTCACCGAGTTGCTCGACACCCAGGTGGCCGGACTCCCGTACGGCACGCTCAAGCGGGTCGAGATCGCCACGGTCCTGGCGACCGACCCGGACGTGCTGCTGCTCGACGAGCCGTCGTCCGGCATGGGCCCGGAGGAAGCCCACCAGCTCGGCGACTCGCTGCTCGAGCTGCGCAACATGTTCAAGCTCTCGATCGCCATGATCGAGCATCACGTGCCGCTCGTCGTGCGGGTGTGCGATTACCTCTACTGCCTCGACTTCGGCCAGCTGCTCACCCACGGACGCCCGAACGAGGTCCGAAACCACCCCCAGGTCGTCGCCGCCTACCTCGGCGAGGATCCCGACCCGCTCGCCGTCGCCCTCGAAGCCCAGCTCAACGCCCTGGTCGAGACCGAATGATGGTTCACGCGACGACCGTCGACGAGAGCGAGGGTTGAGCAATGGCGCTGCTCGAGGTCGAGGGCCTGCACGTCGGCTACGGCTTCCCCGTGCTGATGGGCATCAGCTTCGCTGTCGAGGAGGGCGAGACGGCGGTGCTGTTCGGCCTCAACGGCGCCGGCAAGACGACGACGGTCGCCACCGTCGCCGGCCTGCTCAAGCCCGACGCCGGCGCCATCCGGTTCGACGGAGAGGACATCGCCGGCCGCCCGCCGACGCAGCTCGTCAACCGGGGCATCGCCCTTGTACCCGAGGGCCGGCGCGTGTTCCCTGCCCTCACCGTCGCCAACAACCTGCGCCTCGGGGCATGGACCCGCCGGCGCCATCGCGACGAGATCGAGCAGCGCCGCCAGCTCGTGTTCGACTACTTCCCGCGCCTCGCCGAACGGGTCGACCAACCCGCCGGCACCCTCTCGGGTGGCGAGCAGCAGATGCTGGCGATCGGCCGGGCGCTGATGTCCAAGCCCCGCCTGCTCCTCATCGACGAGGCGTCGCTCGGGCTCAGCCCGGCCCTCGCCAAGACGGTGTTCCAAGTAGTCGAGCGGATCAACACCGACGGCGTGACGGTCATCATCGTCGAGCAGAACGTCGGGGTCCTGCCCTACGCCGACCGAGCCCTGATCATGGAGAAGGGCACCCTCATCTTCTCGGGCGTCGGCGACGAGATCCGCGACGCCAACCTGCGCGAGACCTACCTCGGTGGGGATCACGAATGAACCGGAGGCATCCATGAGCAAGCAGTGGTCCAAGCTCGGCGGCGTCATCGGCATCGCCTACTGCATCGCCGGCTTCTTCCTGATCTTCCTCGGGTGGAACGGCGCCGCCTCGCACGACCGCGAACCGGCACAGATCCCGTACCTGATCTCGGGTGGCCTCGGAGGCGTCGGCCTGGTCGTGCTCGGCTCGGCGCTGATCGTCGCCCACAGCCTGCGCGCCGACCGAGTCGAGCTGCGCGGAGCGATCGAGGACCTCCGCGACGCCATGGCCGAGCGGGGCGACGTAGCCGTCGCCGAGCCGGACGAGGCGCTGGCCGCGCACCGGGCCGGTACTCCGGCGCCGGCGCCGGCCGAGCCGGGTTGACACCGACTGCCCGGTGGGCGCCCCGTCCGAGGTTGTGGTGCTTCGGTGGGTTGTGGTGGTTGGGTGGTTGCCAGACCCCGAAGCACCACATCCCCTTCAAGCACGACAGCCTCACAGCGGCCATCGTCGACTAGTGACGCCCGTCACGACCCAGCCGAGATCCGTCGCGCGGCCTGCTCGACGTGATCGCCCGCCAGGCGAGGAAGGTCACATCCGCGGTCCGAAGGGCATCAGGGAGCTGCGCTGATGGCCCCCGGCGGTACCCCGGCACCCGGCTGATCGAGAGAAGTCTCCGCGCTATGAGTGCGGCTAGCCCCGGGTGGGCATCACCACGCCGTGACGACCGCACTACTGGCCTTCGTGCTCACGATGGGGCTCCTCGGCGGGATACTCGCCTTCACCGAAGCCCTGGACCGGCGCCAGGCGATGCGCATGGTGCGGCATGTGGCG
>WNFV01001590.1_pt1 | contig 31581 bp, 35 predicted proteins | sample 5400101 | NCBI WGS metagenome assembly WNFV01 (sample SAMN13153361, study PRJNA577476) | soil metagenome | isolation source: 115 cm soil or saprolite under grassland replicate 1 | place: USA:California | collected 2016-06-15 | reverse complement strand
CCTTCTCCCCAACGGGGAGCGGAGCGCCGAGAAGGCGCCAACCTGTCGCGCGTGCGAGGCGCGACCAACCACGCTTGCGAGGCGTGGCGCGCACCTGGCGAGGTGCGCACGCCTCTCGGCGCTCCACCGTGGCGATTTTTGGCCGGGGTCCGCGCTTCCGTTTCCGGAATTTCCTCCGGAATCCGTCCAGCGAGCTCCTCGCAGCCAGGTCATAGTGCCTGGCGGGCGGGGTCCCGAGCCTCCCGAGCCTGCGGTTGCGAATCGCAGCCGCGGGACGCCACTCCCCGCTCCGCCTCAGGATCGTCTCTAGATGACGCCCGTTGATGAGCAGGGATGATTCGGATATAAGCTGCAGCGGATATACAGTCAAGGTGTATACATCATATCGCGCCTAGGAAAATTAGTGAATGCCGGCAAAGGCTTCGGCTATTGATGTGGCGCGCCATCGCCTGAATGATACCTACTGCCGAGCGCGGACGGATCGAAGCCGCGCACCATCAGGGAGGACACCATGAACGCCACCCGCGTCCTTCGCCCGCTTGCGATCGCCACCGCACTGCTGACCTGCTCGCTCCCCACCGAGGCGCAAAATCGCCCGCCGTGGCCGGCGGGCGACGAGATCGGGATGGCGAACACGCTCGTGCGCCACCCAGCTGGCCGCGCCGAATGCGAAATCCTACGAGCTGTCGTTCCCGCGCTCGAACACCATGCCGCAATCGCCATTCGCGGTGCCGCAGCGCGAGAACGCCAAGCCGACGGTCGGAATCCAAGGCACCCGGCATGCCTTCAACACCGATGAGACCGTAAGCGGCGATCCCGGCCAGCAGGGGACGCAGATGGATGCCTTGGGACATTTTGCCGTGCTCCCTGAAGCTTGGGACGGCAAGGGCGAGTTTCCCTCCGGCCGGGCGACCTATTACGGCGGCTACAAGCAGAGCGACGTGAAACCCACGCCGGATTCGCCGCTCCAAAAACTCGGCATCGACAAGGCGCCGCCGATCGTCACCAGCGCGGTGCTGCTCGACGCCAAGGCGCATCTCGGCCGCGGCAACGCCATGCAGCCGGGCCAGCTGGTGACCGCGGCGGACATCGAGGCGATGCTCAAGGCGCAAGGGCTGGAGAACCGCGGCCTCGTCGCAGGCGACGTGCTCTACATCTACACCGGCTGGGGCGACAACTGGAAAGACCCCGACACCGAGAAGTTCTACTACACCAAGGGGCCGGGCCTCGCCTACGACGCGGCCAAGTTGATCGAGCAGAAGGCGGTCGTGCTGGTGGCGCTCGACAACCCGTTCACCGATCCGGTGGCGGAAGGCTTCCTGCAGGGCAAGGCGCCGCCGCCCGAGGGAACGCCGGCCGGCCTGCCGTTCGCGATCCATCACCACAATCTGACGGTGGCGGGCATCTACAACATCCAGAACGCCAACCTCGGGGCCTTGGCCAGGGACAAGGTCTGGCTGTCCTGCACCATGATCCTGCCGCTGCGCTCGCAAGGCGCGTCCGGCTCTCCAGTGCGGCCGGTCGCGATCGGCGCACCGGCGCAGCAATAGCAATCGTGTCGAATGGAACCGCCCTTGTATTATCGCGCCTGATGCACTAACATCTGATGCATGCGCACCACCCTTGATATTGATGACGATGTGCTGCTGGCGGCCAAAGAGCTGGCGGCGGCTCAGAAAACCACGACCGGGCAAGTGATTTCCGAGCTCGCGCGGAAGGCCTTGACGCGATCGCAGGAAGGGCCAGCGAAATATCGCAACGGTTTTCGGCTGCTGCCGAGGACCGGCAAGGTCATCACCTCGGAACTGATCGAGAAGCTTGCTGAAGAGGATATTTAGCGGGTGCGGTCGCTGTTCGACGTCAATGTGTTGATTGCGCTGTTCCAGCCGGAACACGTTCACCATGCGTCGGCACATGAATGGTGGACGGCGAATCGGACCGGGGGCTGGGCCTCTTGTCCGCTCACTCAGAACGGCTTTGTCCGGATCGTATCGCAGCCGCGCTACCCAAAGCCATTGTCGCCTGTGATCGCGCTCGACGTGCTCGCCGAACAGATTGCGGAAACGGACCACGCGTTCTGGCCGGACGACATTTCGCTTATTGATTCGCAATGTTTTAACCAGGCGCACATCCTCGGACCGAAACAATTGACCGACATCTATCTGCTCGCGCTCGCGGTGAAGAACGGCGGACGGCTCGCGACATTGGATCGCGCCATTCCACTCGCGGCAGTGCGCGGCGCGGAAGCTCGGCACGTGGCCATGTTATGAAATAGCTGAGCGCAGCATGCCGGGTGCACGAACTTCTCGTTGTCGAGAAACTTCGTCCCGACCGGCATGATCTATCCCCACAATCCGACGGCCGGAAAACGCTATGGCGTCCACCTTTGCTTAAAATGCCGAGCAAACCTGAATTGTCCGTTTAGGGAACCTGCAACGGCCACCCGCTATCAGCGTGGGGACGGCCGTCGGCGCGCATTCTTGTCGCCGCGTCCGCGCCCCTGTTCATGAGTCGAGCGCAGCCATGTTCACGGAAAGACGCAAATCGAGACGCCAGGCGATCAGCCGCCACGCGAAAATTCAGCTCCCGGATTCCACGCTTGCCCGCGATTGCCTGGTCACCGACATTTCGGACGGCGGCGTGCGGCTCCACGTCGTGGAGGTCGATGTGCCCGACCGCTTCGTGCTGTTGCTGTCCGACGGTCCGGTCAGCGCCCGGCCGCGGGATTGCAGCGTGGTCTGGAGACTCGGCCACGAGCTGGGAGCCAAGTTCACGGACGCTTCGGGCTCGGACTACGAGCCGGACGACGCGATAGCCTTGAAGCAACCCGTCGGCGTGTAATTCCGATAGTCACCGTCGGACCGCTACGACTGAACCCACTGCTCGAAACGCCGTTGCACGCGCGCGTTGTTGTCCGCCCACCAGCGGTAATTGATGGTGTGCGCGAGCTTCTCGTTGTCGGGATGGGAGGGCATCAGCTTTGCCAGCGCCGGCTCCAGCAGATCGATGGCCCTGGGGTTTTGCGGCGCGTAGTAGAGCAGCCGCGCAAACACCGCCTGGTATTCGGGCCGGCCGATGACGTCGAGAAACTTCATCCCGCCTTGCGGATTGGGGCAGCCGACCGGCACGATCCAGCCCTCGGCATGGCCGGCATAAATGGCCTCGTTCCAGATCATCTCGAACGGCGCCTTATGGTCGAGGATGGACTGCGTCGCGCGTCCGTTGGTCATATAGATGAGATCGACCTCTTCCTGCTCCATCAATTGCTGCGCCTGTGAGTTGTCCGACCACCAGGTCTTGATGTGCGGCTTGATGCGATCGAGGCTGCGGAAGGCGCGCTCGACGTCGAGCGGATAGAATGCGTCGTCCTTGACGCCGTCGGCCTTCATCGCCGCTTCGATGGTCCACAGCGCGTCGCGCCGCAACGAGCGTCGGCCGGGGAATTTCTCCACGTTCCAGAAATCCGCCCATGAATTCGGGTGCTGCCCGCCCGGCCATTTCTTCCTGCTGTAGCAGACGTTCATCGACTGGCTGGAGCAGCCGATCACATCGGTATGATGCAGCTGCTGCGGATCGAGCGCCGACTTGTCGACCACGCTCCAGTCGATCGGGGTGATCATCTTCAGGCGTGCGGCGATATAGACGTCCATGCCGTTGACGCCGGCGATGTCGATCTGCTGTGCCTTGGCCTCGTGCATGGCGCGCAGCTTGGCGAAGCTGTACGGCTCCTGAAATTGCACCGGGATGCCGGTCTTCTTGGTGAACGGCTCCGCGAACGCGCCCATGATCGCCTGCTTCCAGGCGCCGCCGTAGCTGAAATAGGTGACGGGCCGTTCGGCGGCCTGCGCGGCGCGGGACGCGAGCGCGGCGAGCGGCGAGAGCAGGGCGGTTCCGGCGCCGGCGGTGCCGAGCGCGCGCAGGAAATCGCGCCGTCCGACGCCGCGCGTCTGCGTCAACAGTTCGCGCAGGCGCGCGCAGGCGTCCTCCACGTCTGGCTTGCCACGATCGCGCATGGGTATCCTCCGATGCATTGCTCGTTCGGACCTTTCACTGCTCAGCCTTCTTTTGGCGGCCCTTGGCCGAGCGCGGCCCCATGGGCTCGGGCTGGAATGGGCCGTCGCGCATCTCGAGATAGGCCTTGAGCCCCTCTCTGCGTTGGGTCTCGAACAGCTGCTCCCGGTACTCATTGTGGGACGAGTGCGCGAGCGCGCCAAGGGCGCCCTCGAGCAATAGCCCGGAATAAAGCCCGGCGGCCTGGATGCCCAGCATGGTGATCGACTTGTTGAGCCGCACCGCGGGTTCGGGCACCAGCGCGATGCGCTTGGCGAGCGCGCGCGCCGTATCCATCAGCTGATCGTGCGGCACCACCTCGTTCACCATGCCGATGCGCAGCGCCTCCTGCGCGTCGAAGTGATCGCCGGTCAGCGCCCAGCGGTTGGCCGCCTTCCATCCGCACAGCGCGCCGAACAGAAAGCTCGAGTTCGAGATGTGGCGGACCTCGGGCTGGGCGAACACCGCCTGGTCGGAGGCGATCGTGATGTCGGCCGCGAGCTGGTACCAGAAGCCGCCGCCCATCGCCCAGCCGTTGACGGCGGCGATGATCGGCTTTCCCAAACGCCACATATGCGTCCACTGGGCGACGCGGCCGGCGTCGTTGCGCTGCCAATATTCGATGAACTCGGCGTGCGATTTGCCCTTCGGGTCGGAATGCCGCACGCCGGACGGCGTGGTCTGGCCTTGGTCGTAACCGGCGCAGAAGGCGCGGCCCGCGCCGGTGAGGATGATCGCCCGGACGGCGCGGTCGGCGTCGGCCTCGTCGAAGGCGTGGTGCATCGCCGCCTCGAGATCGCGGGTGAGCGCATTCATCCGTTCGGGGCGGTTGAGGGTGATGGTGGCGATGCCGTCGGCGACCTCGTAGAGCAGATCCTTGGAGCCCATGGGTTTTCCTTTCCATCGCCCGTTTTGCGGGCATTATTCCGCGGCGTTGGCGGCGGCGCTCGCCGCCCCGATCGGCTCGATTGCGATATCGACGGCGACGGCGCCGGACGAGCCGACCATGATCGGATTGAGGTCGAGCGCGCGGAATCGTCCGCTGTTGGCGATTGCGAATTGCCCGAGATTGACGAGCAACGCGGCCAGCGCCTCGATATCAGCGCGTCCGCGGCCGCGTGCGCCGTCGAGGATGCGAGCCGCCTTGATGCTTGCGATCATGCGCAACGCGTCGTCACGGGACAGCGGCGCCATCTCGGTCACCGTGTCCCGGAGGATCTCGACAAAGACGCCACCCAGGCCGAAGCAGACCGCGGGCCCGAACAGCGGATCGTCGATGATCCCCGCATAGGCCTCGGCGACGCCCTCGATCATCGGCTGGATCAACACTTTGACGCCGCTTTCGAAACCGGCCTTACGCGCATTTTGCGCGACCGCCCGGTAGGCGTCGCTGACGTCGCGCTCGCTTGCACAGCAAAGACGCACGCAGCCGAGATCGCTCTTGTGCAGGAGGCCGGGCGCCTCGGCTTTGACGGCGACCGCGGTGCCGAAATGGCGCAGCTGCGCGACCGCATCGGCTTCGGAATGCGCAATGCACGTCTCGACGACCGGGACGCCGCTCGCGACCAGGGCCTTGCGGGCAGCCAGAAAATTCCAATGCTCAGGATTGCGGGCAACCGCCGGCGCGGCGGAACCGCGGCGCCGTTCATCCTGGGCGTCCTCCGTCATGGGGCGTGTCCAATAATTGCGCCGGATCGAGAGATATTTCAGCGCTCCCATGGCGTTCGAAATGCCCAGCAGCAAAGGGACCTGCGCGGAATGGAGCGTCCGAACGATGTCGGGGTCGAGCGGCCCGCCGAGCGGACTGTATTGATAGGCCACGACGGTGCGGCCGGACGCGCGGGCCGCATCCGCAAAAGTCTGCGCAAAGCCCCGCATGCCCTCGCTGCCGACCGGCCGGGCGCTCACGCTTGCCGCCAGCACCGGCCGGCCGGGGTCGCTGAGGATCGCATCGCAGATCTTGGGCAGCAGCGCCGGGTCATCATAGATAGCGCCGGTGCCGTCGATCGGGTTGGTCACGCCGCCGAATTCGGGCATGACGGCCTGGATGCGCTGCCGCGTCGTCGGATGGAGCGTCGCCAGCGCGGCGCCGGCGTCGTTGAGGGCGTCGGCCGCGATGGCGGCGCCGCCTCCGCTGCCGGAGATGACGACGATGTCGCTGCCGACCTTCTCGTCCGGCGGCGCGATTGCGAACAGCTCGATGGTCTCGACGAATTCATCGTAGCGATCGACCTGGACGATGCCGCAGCGGCGCAGGAATGCCGCGAGGATTTCGGCGTTTCCCGCCAGCGCGCCGGTATGGGATTGCACCATGATCCGGCCGGCCGCCGATCGGCCGGCCTGAAAAAGCACCAGGGACTTGCGCCGCGCATGGGCGGCGCGGGCGACGCGCAACAGCTTGCGCGGGTTCTTGAGCTCTTCGATGACGGCGGCGATCACCGTGACGTCGGGATCGTCGACGAAATATTCGATGTAGTCCTCGATCGTCGCGCCGATCTGGTTGCCGCAGGAGACGACGTGGCTAAAGCCGAGCGCGCGATCGACCATCAGCGGCCCGAACGCGTTCGCCCCGAGTCCACCGCTCTGGGAGACGAGCGCGACCGGGCCGGGACGCAAGGGGCGAGCGAGCGGGCCGCTATAGGCCGCGGCGCCGGTCTTGACGTTGATGAGGCCGAAACAATTCGGCCCGCAGATGCGCATGCCGCGGTCGGCGAGCGAGCGCAGTCTCGCCGCGCGGGCTTCGCCATGTCCGCCTTCGCCGAAGCCGGCCGCCAGCACGATCGCCGCGCGAATGCCGCGGGCATAGGCCTCATCGAGGACGTCGCACGCCGCATCGGCGGCGACCGCGACCACGAGGCAGTCGACCGCGGCGGGGAGGTCGCTCACGGTGGGAAAGCACTTGTAGCCGAGGACGTCTTCGTAGCGCGGGTTGACGGCGAAAATCTCGCCGGCAAAGCCGCAGTCACGCAGATTGGCGATCACGCTGGTGCCGCGACCCCGGCGTTGGGAGGCCCCCACCACCGCAATGGCTCTGGGGTCAAGCAGCGATCGCATCGATGCCATCGGCCGCGCCTTCGCTCTCTACGATTGCAGCCATTGCTGGAAGCGCCGCTGCATTGGCGGCAGGTTGTCGGCCCACCACTCAAAATTGACCATGTGGGCGAGCTTCTCGTTGTCGGGATAGGTCGGCATCAGCTTCGCAACGCTCGGCTCAAGGAGATCGAAGGCCTTGGGGTTCTGCGGCGCGTAGTAGATGAGGCGGGCGAACACCGCCTGGTATTCGGGGCGGCCGACGAAGTCGAGAAACTTCATCGCGCCTTTCGGATTCGGACATCGCACCGGCGCCAGCCAGCCCTGGTTGCCGCCCTCGCAGATCGCTTCGTTCCAGACGATCTCGAACGGCGCCTTGGCATTGAGGATGCAGTCGGTCGCCCGCCCGTTCATCATCGCGATGAGGTCGACTTCCTCCTGCTCCATCAATTGCTGGGCCAGCGAATTGTCGGAATACCACGCCTTGATGTGCGGCTTGATCCGGTCAAGGCTGCGGAATGCGCGGGCGACATCGAGCGGATAGAATTCGCTGTCCTTGACGCCGTCGGCCTTGAGCGCCGCCTCGGTGCTCCAGACCTCCTCGCGCCGAAGCACGCGGCGGCCCGGGAATTTCTGCACGTCCCAGAAATCTGCCCAGGATTTGGGATGGTGCTCGCCGGGCCATTTCTTCTTGTTGTAGCAGATGACGTAGGACAGCGTGTGTCCGCCGATGGCGTTGCCGTGGCGAAGCTGCCGCTCGGACAGCACCGACCGATCGATGACCGCGAAATCGAGCGGCATGATCATGTTCATCCGTCTGGCCTGGAAGATTTCGCCGCCTTGCACGGAGACCACGTCGATCTGCATGGCCTTGGCCTCGTGCATGGCGCGCAGCTTGGCGAACGTGTAGGGGTCCTGATAGAGCACCGGAATCCCGGTCTGCTTGGTGAACGGGTCGCCGAATGCGGTAATGGCGGACTTCTTCCACACGCCGCCGAACACGAACGCCGTCACCGGCGGCTCGGCGGCCGTCGCCCGCGACAGCATCGCGGGCAGGCTCGCCAGCAGCGCCGATCCGGCGAAGGCGCGGCCGAGCGCCTCGATCAGCTCGCGCCGTCCGAGGCCGCGGGTCTCCGTCAATACTTCGCGCAGCCGTGCGCAGGTCTCATCGACGTCCATGTGTCCGGCCCGGTCCGCCATGGCACCCCTAAATGCTGCGCCGCTTGGCCAGCGACTGCGTCGCCGCCGCGCTGGCGAAGGTCAGTATAGCAAGCCCGATCAGGATCGCGGAGGCGGCGGCAATGGTCGGGTCCGAGGTCGCCTGCACCCCCGACCAGATCTTCACCGCGACCGGCTTGCCGACGCCGCCGAGCACGAACATGGCGACCAGCAATTCATGGGTCGAGTGGACGAAGGCGAAGATCGCGCCGATGACGATGCCGGGCGAGATGATCGGCAGCGTGATGCGCAGCACCGCCCACAGCGGGTGGGCGCCGTGGATCACGGCGGCGCGTTCCAGATTGATGTCGGCGCTGCGCAGGCTGGCGGCGGTATTGATGACGACGAACGGCATCCCGCTCACCGCATGCGCGAAGGCAAGCCCCGCGACGGTGTTGACCAGTCCGAGCGGCACGAAGAACAGATAGGTCGAAAGCGCGGTGACGATCGGCGGCGTCACCAGCGCACAGAGAATGAGCGCGCTCAGCAGCGCCTTGGCCGGGATGACGTAGCGCACCAGCGCGAAGGCGGCGGGAACGCCGAGCAGGGTTGCGATCAGGGCGGAGAGGCCCCCGACCTTGGCCGTCACCCACAGCGCGCTCACCCATTCGGGATCGCCGGCGATGCTCTGGTACCAGCGCAGCGACAGGCCGGGCGGCGGGAACACCAGGAAATTGCCCGAGCTGAACGAGATCGCCAGCACCACGATCACCGGAAAGATGAGGTAGAGCAGGATCGCCGCCACCGCGGCGGCGAGCCCGAGCTTGCCCGCGGTGGTGCTCATGGGTCGGAGCCTCCCCACAGGCGGTCGAGGCTGAAGTAGCGGTTGTAGATCGCGGCGATCGAGGTGGTGATGAGCAGGAGGACGGCGCCCGCCGCGCTCGCCTGCGGCCAATCGAGCAGCTGGCTCGCTTCGATCATGATGGTCTGCGCGATCATGGTCTCGCGCGGGCTGCCGAGCAGCGCCGGCGTCACGTAGAAGCCGAGCGCAAGCACGAAGACGAGCAGGCCGGCGCCATAGACCCCCGGCAGGCTCAGGGGAAAGAATACGGTGCGGAAGGCCTGCCAATCGCTGGCGCCGTGGATCTTGGCCGCGGCGATCAGCGTGCGGTCGATGCGCAGCATGGCGCCGAACAAGGTGACGGTGGTCAGCGGCAGCAGGATCTGGACCATGGCCAGCAGCACGCTGAATGGATTGTAAAGCAGCTGCAGCGGCGTAGCGACGATGCCGAGCGCGATCAGCGCCTTGTTGATGAGCCCATTGTCTCCCAGCATGATCAGCCAAGAAAAGCTCCGCACGATGATGTCGACCCAGTAGGGAATGAGGACGAAAATCAGGATCAGGGCGCGCATTTTCCCGCCGCTGACCGTCAACACATAGGCGATCGGATAGGCCAGGACCAACGCACAGACGGTCGCGATGCTCGCGGTCTTCACGGTCGTCCACATGACCTTGGTGTAGAGCGGCGAGGAAAACAGAACGCCATAGGTCTCCAGCGAAAAGCCTTCGCTGGCGAGGCTGCGCCAGCACATCAGCGCGAGCGGCAGCAGGAAAAAGAAGCCGATCCAAATCAGGCACGGCAGCAGCAGCAGCGCCGGGATGAGCCGTGCGCCGGACGATGCGCCGGATCGCAGCGAGGCAGCGGCCGCCGGCTCGGCCAACGCGCTCATCGTCCGTCTCCCTCAGCGACGGGGCCGCCGTCCGCGGCCGCGGCGGGCAGGACCCGCACGGCGGCGGATTTCCACGCCAGAAAGACCTGCTGGCCTGGCTCCATGCCGGCGCCTTGCGCGCGGGCGACCTTGACCTTCAGCGTGGCCTCGCCAACGGAGACATCGAGCTTGAAGGTGTCGCCGTGATAGCTGATCTCCTTCACGATGCCCGCCAGCACGTCCTGGCCGTCCGTGCGCTCCCGGCTCATGTGAACCGACATGTCCTCCGGGCGGATCAGGACGACGGCCCGGTCGCTGACCGACAGCGGGAGCTCGCCGCGCGCCGCGCGGATGATCTCGCCGCTCGCGATCTCGACGGTGAGGTCGGCGCTCGAGGCGGTGATGACTTTAGCGGCGAGCAGGTTCGAATCCCCCAGGAAATCGGCCACGAACAGGTTGGCGGGCGCCTCGTAGAGCGCGCGCGGGGTGCCGATCTGGGCGATGCGGGCGTGATGCATCACGACCACGACGTCGGACATCGTCAAGGCCTCGGCCTGGTCGTGGGTGACGTAGATGACCGTGGTGCCGACGCTGCGGTGAATGTGCTTGATCTCGATCTGCATTTGCTCGCGCAGCTTCTTGTCGAGGGCGCCGAGCGGCTCGTCCATCAGCAACAGGCGCGGACGCGAGACCAGCGCGCGCGCCATGGCCACCCGCTGCTGCTGTCCGCCGGAGAGCTGGCGCGGATAGCGATCGCCGAGATGGGATAGCTGCACGAGGCCGAGCATCTCGTCGATCCGGCGCGACGCGTCGTTGCGCGAAAGGCTGGTCCGCATCCGCAGCGGGAAGGCGACATTGTCGGCGACCGTCATGTGCGGAAACAGCGAGTAGGATTGGAACACCATGCCGATATTGCGCTTGTGGGGCGGAACGTCGGCAATCGAGCGTTCGTCCATCAGGATGTCGCCGGCATCGGGGGTGAGAAAGCCGGCGATCAAATTGAGGGTGGTGGTCTTGCCCGAGCCGCTCGGGCCCAGCAGCGACACGAACGCGCCGGCCGGAACATCGAGCGAGATTCGATCAACCGCTTTGACGGCGCCGAACGCCTTGGTGAGACTGCGGAGCCGAAGCTGCGCTCCGCTCGCCTTTGCGGCGCCGCCGAGATCGCTCATTCGCTGTGAGGTCCCCGGGCCTGATGGAGCACGGATCCGTCAGCCACTGCCCTTGCTTTGCTGCCGACCCGGTCGGCTATGAGGCGAGCCACCGCGTGAACCTCTCCTCGATTTGCGCGATGCGGTCCGCCTCCCACTGGTCGTCCTCCTTGACCGAAACCGCCATGTTGCCGGCATAGGTTGGAAGCTGGACGGCGATCGCGTGCGGGATGAATTCGTAGGCGCCCGGATTGATCGGGCCGTAATAGAGGCGCGTGTTGAACTCGGCCTGGGGCTTGGCCTGCGATGCGAACTGGATGAACTCCCAGGCGAGCTTGCGGTTGGGCGCGCCTTTGAGCACGCCCCAGCTGCTCGTGCTTCGCACCGCGCCGTTCCAGACCATTTCGACCGGGACGCCCTGCTGCTTGAGCTCGCTCGCACGCGCGTTCCAGATCGACATCATGTCGACCTCGCCGTCGCGGATGAGCTGCTGCGATTGGGTGCCCTCGCGCCACCATACTTTGACGTGCGGCTTGATCTGGTCGAGCTTCTTGAAGGCGCGGTCGATGTCGAGCGGATAGAGCTGGTCGCGCGGCACGCCGTCGGCAAGCAAGGCGAAGATCAGCGTGCGCGGCGAATCGCTCAGGCACAGGCTGCGCGCGCCCGGGAATTTCCTCACGTCCCAGAAATCCGCCCACGATTTGGGGCCGCCGTTGGGATACTTGTCGCTGCGATAGCAGAGCGCCGTTCCCAGAATATTCTGGGCGATGCCATTGCCGTCGGCGACGACGGAATTCGGCGGCAGCGCCTCCTTGTTGACCACGGTCCAGTCGATCGGCTCGGCCAGGCCCTCGCGGCTCGCACGCAGCCACTGCATCGAGTTGATCGACGTCATGTCGAACTCGTAGCTGCGGGTCTGCACCTGGGCCTTGATCTTGCCGTAGGACACCGGCGTGACGGCGCGGATCTGGATGCCGGTCGCGGCGCTGAACGGCTTGAAGAAGGCCGCATCCTGCGCCGCCGTGTAGCTTCCGCCCCAGGAGTTTATGTACAAGGTCCTGGTTTGGGCGATCGTCCGCTCGGTGATCAGCAGCGGGCCGAAGGCCACGGTGGCCGCGGCCGCGCCGGTCTTTTGCAGAAACTCGCGACGAGCCTTGTTGAAACGCCAAGTCTTCACCATCGTCGCCTCCCTCAGGGCATACGAGTGGGGATGCAATCCGCGCATTCTACCGCCGAACCAGGAGGTGCGCATCCGCGGGTGCCCAGAATAGCTTCACCTTCATCCCTTGAGTCCATGCGTCGGGCTCGCTGCCGACGATGCGTGCGCGCAGCGGCAGCCCGTTGGCCTTGCCGATCACCAGGATAGAATCGCCGTAGTTGATGATGTCATCCACGGTCATCTCGAGCGCGTTGTCGGCGCCGTCGTTTGCTGCGCGCAACCGCAGCCGTTCCGGGCGGATCATCAGGTCGACGTCGCCGGCCGGGACGGGCGCTTGCCCCTTTGGCGTGATGCGCACCGGGCCGATGCCCGCGAGCTCGACCAAGCCCGGTCGGGAGGCGTCGATGCGGCCGGCGAAAAAATTGCTGTCGCCGATGAATTCGCCGACGAAGCGATTGACCGGCCGGTTGTAGACCTCGAGCGGCGTGCCGACCTGCTCGACCTTGCCGTTGCAAAATACCGCCACCCGGTCCGACATCGTCATCGCCTCGGTCTGATCGTGGGTGACGTAGATCATGGTGATGCCGACCTCGCGGTGAATGCGCTTGAGCTCGACCTGCATCTGCTCGCGCAAATTCTTGTCGAGCGCGCCCAGCGGCTCGTCGAGCAGGAGCACATCCGGGTTGAACACCAGGCCGCGCGCCAGCGCCACGCGCTGTTGCTGGCCGCCGGACAGCTCGCGCGGATAGCGGTCGGCGAACCGGCGCAAGCCGACCAGCTCGAGCATCCGCTCGGCGCGCGCCTGGATGTCCGCCCTCGGAAAGCGGCGCATCTTGAGCGGAAACACCACGTTCTTCGCCGCCGTCATGTGCGGGAACAGCGCATAGTTCTGAAAAACCATGCCGATATTGCGCTCGTAGGGCTTGCTCAGGACAAGGTCACGGCCATCGAGCTCGATCACGCCGCTGGTCGGATATTCGAATCCCGCGATCATCAGCAAGGTCGTGGTCTTGCCGGAGCCGCTCGGTCCCAGGAACGTGACGAACTCGCCACGCTCGATGTCGATCGAGACATCGTCGACGGCATTGCTCTTGCCGTCATACGATTTGACGACTTTGCGCAAGCGAAGATAGGCCACGGTCAGCCTCGCGCTGGGGCTCTGGCGACGATCAATGCATCGACGACGACGCAGCCGCGTCCTTCCGGCAGCGCCTTGATCGGGTTGAGATCGATTTCCTCGAGGACGTCGGCGTTTCGTTGGGCGAAGTCCGCCAGCGCATTGAGACAGGCGGCGAGGCTCTCGACGTCCGCCGCCGGCCGGCCACGGATCGATCCGAGCATCGCTGCGGCGCGAGTCTCGGCGATCATCGCCTCGGCGTCGCCCTCGCGCAGCGGCAACATGCGCAACGCAAAGTCGCGCGTCACCTCGATCGCCGTGCCGCCCATGCCGAATGCAAGCGACAGGCCGAAATCGGGATCGCGCGAGACGCCGGCGAACACCTCAACGCCGTCGGCGACGAACTCCTGCACCAGGAAGGCGGCATCGGATGGACGCGGGTCGAGGCGGCCTATCCGCTCGCTCAGTTGCGCGAAGGCGCGCGAGAGGTCCGCGTCGTTCTTAAGTCCGACGGCGACGAGGCCGAGCTCGGTCTTGTGCGCGATGTCATCCGACACGGCTTTGAGCACGACCGGGTAGCCGAGCGTATGGGCGGCTTGCGTTGCCGTATCGATCGTCGCGACCCGATGCTCCCGGGTGACCGGCAGGCCAAAGCCGGCCAACAGTCGCTTGGCGTCGTATTCGTTGACGGTGCGGCGGCCCGGCTTTGCGGCGAGGAGATCGCCGAGTGGTAATTGCGAACGGTGCGCAGGCTGGCGGAGCGGCTTCGGCGCCGTCATGTAGCGGCCGACGCGGTCGATGGCGCCGAGGCCCTGGCGGGTACCGCCGATCTGGACCAGGCCCGCTTCGCGCAGCGCCTTGGCCTGCTGCGTGTTCATCAGCCCCGGCCGCGAGCTCATCAGGTAATAGGGTTTGCCCGATCCCTTGGCGGCCTCCGCCAGCATCTTGACGTTTTCGAGCACGCGCCCCGGATGGCCGAGGTGGCCCTCGTTGCCGGTGTCGGCGCAGTAGACGATCGCATCGATGCGCTCGCTTTGCTCCACGACCGACATGGCATGCGGCAGGTTGACGGCGTAGTTGCCGTTGCCCCAAGCGTCGAACGGGTTGCCGTCGCCGGTGATGCGGCCGATCACGCGCTCGGCCTCGGTGCGCTCCGCGGGCGCCAGCGGCGGAAGATCGAGGCCGACGGCGGTGGCGTTGTCGAGGATCATTTCGGCGAGGCCGCCGGACCCGGTGATGACCGAAATCGCTCGCCCGCGCGGCCAGCGTCGGCCCTGGCAGACCGCCAGGACCTCGGTCATTTCGTCGAGGTCGGTCACCTCGATCGCGCGGTGCGCCCGCAACACTTCGGAGAACACCCGCGACTCGCCGGCCAATCCGCCGGTGTGGCTGGTGATGGCGCGCTGCGTGCGCTCGGTGCGCCCGACCTTGAGCACGACCACCGGCTTGCCGGCGGCGGCCGCCCGATCGAGCGCGGCGACGTAGCGCTCGGGCTCGCGCACGGTCTCGGTGAAGGTCGCGATCACCGAGGTTGCGGGATCGTCGATCAGATAGTCGAGATAGTCCACGGTCCGCGTGACGGCCTCGTTGCCGGCGGAGACCGAGAGGCTGATGCCGAAGCGGCGCAGATCGGACAGCATCGCGATGCAGACCGAGCCGCTCTGCGAGACGATCCCGACATTGCCGGCAAGCCCGGTGGTGTTCATCACAGTCTGCTTGTAGGTGGTCACGCGCGCCGGCGGATTGAGGATGCCCATGCAGTTCGGGCCGCAGACCGCCATGCCGGCCTCGCGGCACATGCCGGCGATCTCGGCCTGCAGCCGCGCGCCGTCCTCGCCGAGCTCGGCGAAGCCGCTGTCGTAGATGACGGCGGCGCGCGCGCCGCGTTTCACCGCCAGCCGCACCTGCTCCGGGATCAGCGGGTTGCGGATGCTGAAGACGACGACGTCCGGCGCCTCCGGCAGGTCGGTCAGGGTCGGATAGCAGACCAGATTGAGGACGGTTTGATACTTCGGGTTCACCGGATAGATCGGGCCGGTGAAGCCGATCGCGCCGAGCGACTCGATGATGGTGCGCCCGGGACCCGGGCGATCGGTGGCTCCGACGATTGCGACCGAACGGGGTTTGACCAGCGGATCAAGCTGCATTGGCGGGCCTTTGTCGGAAGAACAAGGAGATCAGCACGCCGAGCAGCACCGCGCCGGTGAGCAAGGTCGATACCACGGCGATGACGGGATCGGATTCGAGGCGGATCGACTCGAACATCTTCTTCGGCAAGGTCGAGGCGGCGCGGCCGGCGATGAAGATCGCCACCACGGCCTCGTTGAAGGAGTGCAGGAAGGCGAACAGGGCGCCAACCAGGATGCCGGGGCGCAGCACCGGCAGGGTCACCCAGAAGAAAGTGCGCAACGGCCCGGCGCCGGCGCTCATGGCGGCGCGCTCGAGATTGCGGTCGAAGCCCTTGAGCGCCGCGGCAATGACCAGGAAGGCGACGGGGATGGACAGCACGCTGTGGGCGATGATCATGCCGGCGTGCGTTCCCACCAGGCGCATCAGGCTCAAGAAGCTGTAATAGCCGAGCGCGCTCACCACCGCCGGCACGATGATCGGCACCATCATCACGAGGTTGAGCGCGCTCTTGCCGTGGAAGCGGTAGCGCACGAAGCCGAATGCGGCGGGCAGCGCCACGATCAGCGTGAACACCGTCGAGCCCAAGGCGATGATGAAGGAATTGGCCGTGGCCTCGAGCCAGGAATGGCTCGCGAAGTATTGCGCGTAATAACCGGTCCAATAGCCGGGTGGCGTGAACTCGAACGAGATCGCCTTCGAGAACGACATCGGCACGATGATGGCGATCGGCGCGACCAGAAAGATCGCGGCCAGCGAGGCCAGCAGCAGCGGCACGTGGCGCGTCATCGCCGCTAGCATGTTCTGTTCGGAAAACCGGTTCCCACGTTTCCGAAACATGCGCTATCCCCACAGCCGATCGAGGCCTGCAAAGCGATTGTAGACGCCGAGCAGGACTAGCGTGGAGGCGAGCAGCACGACCGCGATCGAGGAGGCGAAGCCCCAGGCCAGCAGGTCCTCGATCTGCTGGCTGATGAGTTGCGAGATCATCATATCCTTGGGCGTGCCGAGCAGGATCGGGGTGATGTAGAAGCCGAGGCACATGGTGAAGACCAGCACGCAGCCGTTCACCACGCCCGGCAGGCTGAGCGGCAGGAAGACGTGGCGGAACGCGCCGAACGGTCGTGCGCCGAGGCCCTCGGCGGCGCGCATGTAGGAGGGATCGATCTTGCGCATCACGCCATAGAGCGCCAGCACCATGTAGGGCAACAGCACGTGGGTCATGCCCAAGGTCGAGCTGAACGAGGTGAACAGGAGCTGCGGCGGCTTGCCCCAGCCGGCCAGCGCGTAGACGGCCGAAACAGGTCCTTTGTTGCCGAGGATCACCAGCCAGGCATAGGTGCGCACCACGAAGCCGGTCCAGAAGCTCATCCCGACCGCGACCAGAAAGATGATCGCGATCGCATCGTTGCGCCGCGCCATCACGTAGGCCAGCGGATAGCCGAGCAGGAGGCAGGCGAGCGTGACGACCAACGAGGTCTTGAACGTGTTGACCATCACGTTGGCATAGAGCGGAACGGTGAACAGGCGGCGGTAGTGATCGAGCCCCACGGTCGGATCGGTGACGCTGAGCAGCAACACGTAGCCGATCGGAACGATGAACAGCGCGATGATGGACAGCACCGCCGGCGCTACCAGCAGCCATGCGGTCATGCCATCGCGGGACGTCAGGCGGCGCCCCCGGACTGCCTGCATCGACGCAGCTTTGCTCATCTCCCGGATCATGTAACATGAGTGGCTGGTTGGACGCTATCCACCGGCAGGTGCGCCCCGCCGAACTGTTCGCGTTGCACGTCCAAGAGAGCGTTAGAGAGATCGTTGAGAGGGGGAATGCAATGACACTTTGCACCACAATGTCCCGCCGCAGGATGTTGGCGCTCGGCGCCGGTTCCCTGCTCGGCGCACCCTCGATCGTGCGCTCGGCGCGGTCGCAGGCCCGCACCGTCTACGTCAACTCCTATGGCGGGGTGTGGGAAACCTCCTGGAAGAAGGCCTTCTTCGATCCGTTCACGGCGCAGACCGGGATTGCGATCAAGACCGTGCCCGGCGTGTCCTTCGCCAAGCTCAAGGCCCAGGTGCAGACCAGGAACTACGAATGGAACGTGGTCAATCTGGGCGACGTCGAATACGCCCAGGCCGTGCTCGAGGGACTGCTCGAGAAGGTCGACAAGTCCGCGGCCAAGACCGATCAACTGCCGCCGCACATGGTGCGCGAATTCGGCATCACCAGCTATTCGCTCGGCACCAATCTCGTTTATCGCAAGGACAAGTTCCCGAATGGCGGGCCGCAAAGCTGGGCCGATTTCTGGGACGTCAAGAAATTCCCCGGCAACCGCTGCCTGTACGACCGGTCCTTCACCTGCCTGGCCTACGCGCTGCTGGCCGACGGCGTGCCGGCCGACAAGCTCTATCCGATGGATGTCGACCGCGCCTTCCGCAAGATGAGCGAGCTCAAGCCGCATATCAAAACCTGGTGGCGCGAAGGATCACAATCGCAGCAGCTCATCCGCGACGGCGAGGTCGACATGATCGCGATGTGGAGCGCGCGCGCCATCGACCTGATCGACGACAAGGTGCCGGTGGAGTTGGTCTGGAACGGCGCCGAAATCTACCATGCCAATCTGCTGGTGCCGAAGGGTGATCCGAACGCGAAGGCGGCGTGGGAATTCTGCAACTTCGTCGCACAGGCGAAGCCGCAGGCGGATTTCGCGATGCTGCTGCCTTATGGACCGGCCAATCCGGGGGCGCGCGCGCTGATGACCGAGGCGCGGCTGCGGCAGACGCCGGCCTGGCCGGACAACGAGAAAGTGTCGTTCCAGCATGACGCGGCCTGGATCGCGCCGCGCCTGGCCCGCATCCGGGAACGTTGGACCCAGTGGCTGACGACGTGAGTGAAATGGAATGTCGCAGATGCAAGAGCAATTCGTGCGCTACGAGACCGACGAGAAGGTCGGCATCATCACGCTCGACCGCGCCGACAAGCTCAACGCCATCAACGCGGTCATGAAGGATCAGATCATCGCGGCGTTCGCGCGTGCCGACAAGGAGCCCGCGACCTCGGTCGTGGTGCTGCGCGCGGAGGGACGGAGCTTTTCCGCCGGCTTCGATATCGGCCACTCGCCGGACCGCGGCAAGGACAGCGGCGCCGCCGATCCCAACACCTGGGATCCGATCCTGCACCGCAGCTTCGACTTCGGCATGGCGCCATGGTCGGCCACCAAACCGGTCATCGCCTCGGTGCAGGGTCACGTGCTGGGCGGCGGCTGCGAGCTCACGCTGATGTGCGATCTCACGATCGCGGCCGACGACGCCAAATTCGGCGAGCCCGAGGTGCGCTTCTCGCATCTGGGGCCGTTGATGGTCATGCCCTGGTTCATCGGCCTCAAGCGGGCGCGCGAGCTGTTGTTCTTCGGCGACATGATCGACGCCAAGACCGCGTTGCAATTCGGCATGGTGAACCGCGTCGTTCTCGCCGCCGAGCTGCGCCAGGCCACGATGAAATATGCCAAGCGCCTGTCGCTGATCTCGCCCGAGGCGCTGCGCTGGGGCAAGCGGGTGATCAATCGCGGCGCGGAGATCGCCGGCTTCCGGGCGGCGATCGAAGCGGGCGTCGACGCGTTCGTCTCGCTCTATGCCACCCAGACCGAGGTGGGCAAGGAGTTCGGCCGCATCGCCGGCGAGAAGAATCTCCAGGCGGCACTGGAGTGGCGCGCTGCGCAATTCCGCGAGTGATGAGCGCAGGCACTGGCGTCCGGGCGGGTCGGGTGGTGTGACGTTCCGCCCGCATGGACCGCTTTGACGGGGCGGGTGAACTACGAGATGATCCGGACTAACAAGAATAGCGGAGGAAGCAATGATCAGATCGATGGCGCTCGCCGCCGGCATTGCCGCGCTGGTCGCTTCGGCACCGATTGCGACCGCGGCCGACTATCCGACCAAGCCGGTCACGCTGATGATCGGGTTCGCGCCGGGCGGACCGAGCGACGTGATGGCGCGCATCCTCACCCGCAAGCTGGAGGAGCTTCTCAAGCAGCCGTTCGTGATCGAGAACCGCGCCGGCGCCGGCGGCAGCATCGCCGGCACCGCGGTCGCGCGCACGACGCCCGACGGCTACACCGTGCTGCTCGCCACCGGCAGCATGCTCGCGATCAATGTGAGCCTGTACAAGAATCTCGGCTATGACCCGGAAAAGGATTTCGAGCCGATCAGCCTGATCGGCACCCAGACCAACGTCCTCTACCTGCATCCGTCGGTTCCGGCGAAGTCGTTCGCCGAGTTGATCGCGCATGCGAAGGCAAACCCCGGAAAGTTGAGCTTCGGCTCCGGCGGCAACGGCACGCCGGCGCATCTCGCCGGCGAGCTGCTCAAGATCGAGGCCAAGATCGACATCACTCACGTGCCGTTCCGCGGCACCGGACCGGCCTTGCAAAGCGTCATCGGCGGGCATGTGCCGATGGCGTTCAATCCGCCGTCGCCGCTGCTCCCCCATATCCAAAGCGGGGCGATCCGGCCGGTCGCGATCACCACGCTCAAGCGCACGGCGGTCCTGCCCGATGTGCCGACCATCGCCGAGTCGGGCTTTCCCGGCTTCGAGGCGACGACCTGGCATGCGCTGGTGGTGCCGGCGGGAACGCCGAAGGACGTGATCGCGGCGCTGCATCGCGCCACCGTCGCGACCGTGAACGATCCGGCGGTGCGCAAGGCCTTGGTCGATCTCGGCATCGACGTCGTGGGCGGCACGCCCGAGGAGCTGCGCGCCTACCTCAAGTCCGAAATTCCAAAATGGGCGGAGGTGGTGAAGGCGTCCGGAGCGAAGGTCGACTGACCGCAAGGACCGGCGATGCATATCCTCATGGTCGTGGGCTTCGGCCTGGTGGTGCTGGCCGCTTTCTATTTCGGTGCCGGCCTGTTCCAGCGAAGCGGCCGGACCGGCGCCTTGGTCTTCATCTGGGTTTGGCTTGCCGCCTCGCTGCTCAACGGCGCCGTCGGCGTGTTTCGCCCCGGCATTCCGGTTCTGAACGAGATCGGCGCGTTCGTTTTGATTTTCGGAATTCCGGCCGCGCTCGCGTGGTATCTCGCCTACAAGCACGGGGCAGGCCGTTGAGTGTCCGCCCATGACCTTGCTCAGCCGTTTCAAGCAAGGCGGGATGCGCCTCACGCGGATCGAGGCGTTCAGCGACGGCGTGTTCGCGATCATCGTGACGCTGCTCGTGCTCGAGCTGAAGGTGCCGGCGCTCAAGGATCATGGCAGCGTGAGCGAGCTTTCGCATCAGCTGGTCGAGCTGATGCCCAAATTCCTGAGCTGGCTGATCAGCTTCATCATCGTGTGCAAGTTCTGGCTCAACCACCACTATGTGCTGGGGCTCGCCCGCCACGCCGATTACGCGATGGTGTGGTTGAACTCGCTCTTTCTCCTGAGCCAGTCCTTCATTCCGTTTCCGACGGCGCTGGTGGGCGAATATCCGAACAATCGTCTCGCGGTCAGCTTGTTCGGCGCCATGTTCGCGCTGAACACGCTCCTGTTCATGGTGCTGCAAGCCTACATTGTGCGCAATCTGATCAAGCCGGAACTCGCCGCCACGCAGGACCCGCACGGCCTGCGCAAGGCGTTCATTGGCCCGGCCTCATATCTGCTGGGCGCCGCCGTGGCGTGGCTCAGCGTGCATGTCGCCTTCGTGATTTATGCGTTGACGCCGCTGTTCTACATCACGCCCCGGCATTACCGCGGCGCGGTGCGGGATCGGCAGGGAGAGGGCGCTCAGTAAGGTGCCGCAGATCAGCGGGCGCCTTCATTGGCAGGCGCACCTTCGGCCGGTGCCGGCGGCGTGGCTTGCTCGGCCGCTCCGCCCCGGCCGGTCGTTTCGGCTGGCGGCGCCGCGTGTCCGCCTTTTGTTTCGGGTGCGGTCGGCGCCGCGCCGGTCGTGGGAGCGGGCGAGGCGGTCACCGTCGCTCGGCCGCTTTCATTCGTGCGCTGGGCATTGATGCCGTAGAACACCACGCCGAGAATGAACACGATGGCGGCGGTTGCAACCCAGCTCCAGATGGCTTGGCGGGGGGTCGCCCGCAACGTGGGATCCGATTGCAAATCTCTCCCGATTGGCGGGTCCCGGCCGCTCGCGTCACGGCGCGGGTCGCGATCTTGATAGCTCATGGCGGGTCTCCATGCGTGCTGAGCCCATGAAGACAACCCGACCTGAAACCGGAAGTTCCCCCACGCCTAATGCGCAGCTTGCCACCCGGCGGTTTCTTGACCGCCGTGGCGCGGCCTTTCTGCTTCAAGATCGATGCTGGTACGCGCCGAATGCTCGGCCAGCTGCAGCCATGATTGCGCTAACGTGAGCCAAAACGACTTGTCGCGCTCGTCCTGTGCCGTCCTCGCCATCCGCAGGCAGTCTTCCGCATTGGTGCGATACAGGCTCTTGGAACGCATGTTTCCACTCCCCCGATACGCTACTGCTGCCAAACGGTAACCCTCCAACCTGGGCAAACTCGGGATCATACTGAGGCATGTTCGGGGCGTTGGCGCGCCATGCATAAAGTCATAGTACCTTCCCCATACCGCGACCCCGCGGACGTACGGTTTCCGGCCTCCACCGCGATTGCCACCGCGATCACGATTGATATGTTGGACCGCATGCTGCCCGCGACGCCCGACCCGCTGCCCGTCCGTGACATCGTCGTGGTGCACAGCTCCGATCTTCACATCGACCACGACTACACCGCCCGGCTGCATGGCGGCGACGGCACGGCGGGGCTCGCCTGCGTGTTGCAGGCTGCCCGCTCCGCCGGCGCCGACGTGGTGCTTCTTGCCGGCGACACCTTCGATTGCCACCGCTTGCCGCATGATCTCATCGCGCGCGCCGCGTCGGTCATCGCGGCGGCGGGCATGCGGGTCGTGGTGTTGCCGGGCAATCACGACCCCGCGGTTGCGGACGCGGTCTATCACCATGGCATTCTGGCCGAGGTCGGGAATCTTCACGTGCTCGGCATCACCCACGAAGAGGCCATCGAATTTCCCAAGCTCGGGCTCGAGATCTGGGGCCGCGCGCATCGCGACTACGGCGACATGATCCCGTTCGAAAGAGTCCGTCCCCGCCGCACCCGCTGGCAGATCGCGGCCGGGCACGGACACTACGTTCCGATCCCCGATCGAAGCACGCGTCTGCGGCCATCGTGGCTGATCGGCGATGACGAGATCGCCGCGACCGGCGCCGACTATGTCGCGCTCGGGCACTGGAACCGGGCCGCCAAGGTCGGCAACGGCGTCGCCGCCTATTATTCCGGTTCTCCGGAATATGCCGGAACAGTGAACGTGGTGCGGCTGACCAATACCGGCGACGTGGTGGTGACGCGCACCGAGCTCGACATTGCGCGCGAGCCTTCGGCCTGAACCGTAGTGATCAAGCGCGATCGAATCCAAAAAATCTGGCCGGATTGTCGACCAGGACTCGGTCGCGGGCTTGCCGATCGGGGACATAGCGCTCCAACAACGCGACGCGCGCGAGCTGGTGCTCGACGCCATAGTCCGAATGCCCGTGCTTGGCGAACCAGCCGAGCTCGCCGATGCGGTCGAGCGAGCGCCGCAGCGTGGAGACGCTCGGGGCGAGCTTAAAATTGCCGCCGAAATTGAAGCGCGCGCCGCGCACCCCGACGTCGTGCAGGCGCTGCAGCTCGGCATTGCCGACGCTGTCGTCGACGATGGCGACGCCGCGATATTTCCCCTTCGGGGCGTCTTTGAGCACGTCGTGCAAGACGCGGTGATCGGTGCCGTAGACGGTCGGCTGGACCAGAACGGCGCGCTCGATCCCCAGGGCGGCATGAAGCCGCTGCATGGCGGCGAAGCTGCAGTCGCGCGGGGGCTGGTAGAGGGCGTTCGGATTGCTGGCCGGGTAGATATCAGGATCGCCGAAAACATGGAGGTGGGTGTCGCAACTGTGCTTCGGCAGACGTGCTGGCAAGGCTCGATCTCCTGGTGGGCCGATTGAAATATCCGGGCGGGCTGGGGCTCGGAAAGTCAAGGGTGGGGAGATGGCGGCGAGGAAGCGTGATAATTTGCAGCCGCAGATGCTGTCGTTTCGCATGCGCGTAGACGACCATAAAAATTGCTCGAGGGAGGTTGCCATGCGCCGTTTCGTTGCCGTCACGCTGCCGGTCCGCTTGGCGTCGGGCGTGATCGTCGGCCTCGTTGCGCTGGCGGCGCCCGCGCATGCGCAAAGCGCTCCGCCGCCAGGAACCTGGAGCCAGAAGGCGCCGATGCCGGGCGTGCGTGGCGAGGTGGCGGCGGCGATCGTCGGCAACAAGCTCTATGCGCTCGGCGGCGTGGTCAACCGCAGTGCTGTGGCACGCAACGAGGAATACGACCCGGCGACCGATCGCTGGCGTCCACGGGCCCCGCTGCCGCAGCCGCGCGATCATCTCGGCGTCGCGGTCGTGAACGGGAAGATCTACACGTTCGGCGGCTTTACATCTGCAGTCCACCAGGGTGCGGGCGACGTCGTGTTCGAATACGACCCGGTCGGCGACGTCTGGCGCACGCTGACTCCGATGAAGGGCCCGCGAGCCTCGGTCGGGGTCGCCGTGATCGGTGGAAAAATCCACGTCATCGGCGGGCGCGGTCTCCCGGCCGTCACGGGGACAACGCACGAGGTGTTCGATCCGGCGACCGGCCACTGGAGCGAGGCTGCGCCCTTGCCGCGGGCGCGTGACCATATGGCGACCGTTGCGGTCGACGGAAAAATGCATGTGATCGGCGGCCGCCTGGGGGAGCGCACCGAGCACACCGGTCAGCACGACATCTATGATCCGGCGACGAATTCTTGGAGCTCCGGCCCGCCGCTGCCGACGCCGCGCAGCGGCGTCGCCGGGACGTTCTACAAGGGCATGACCCTGGTGCTGGGCGGCGAGCTGCCGCCGACCCATATGTTCGTGGAGAACGAGGACTACGATCCGAAGACCGGTCGCTGGGTGACGCTGGCGCCGATGCCGGCCGGCCGCCATGGCTTCGGTGCCGGAGTGGTCGGGCAGGATCTCTACGCTGTCGGCGGCTCGCTGACGCCGGGCGGCCCCGGCAACACCGATCAGCTGATCATGTTCCGCCTGCCGTAAGCGAAATGGAAATGTTGCACCCCGAGCTTGCATCCGGGGTGCCGCATGAATGAATGCGCGGCAACGCAGCGCTACGCCGCGAAACAGACGCTATTGTCGGCCGCCCTGGCCGGTCGTCGATGGCGCCTGGGGCGCGGGGGCCATGGCCGGAGGGGTCGTCCTCGCCGGAGGAGCCGTTCCGGTCGTGGCCGGCGGGTTGCTCACGTCGGTGCTCGCGGTTCTGGTGCCGTCGCCGCTGTTGAACACAAGCGCCAGCACCACCAGGATGAATACGCCGCCGGCGATCCATCCCCAGGTCGCATTCGAGGTGGGCACCATCCGGCGCTCCATCTCCATCCTGCGCTCCATGTCCATCCGTCGATCAAAGTCACGGGGGTCCGTCATGGTGATCTCCCACCTTGGCTTGGGGTAGCGAGACAACCGCGAGGGACGGGGCATGGTTCCTCGGGCGCGCGTGCATTGCGACGCGAATCGCCTCGCGATAGGACCACATTCGTAGGGCAGGCGGGCCGCCGACAGCTATGCACGACGCCAGCATACTCGTTACGGAAGGCAGGAACCGGTTCGCCGCAGAAAGCCAGTCAAACGCAATTGCGCTAGCGATCGCACCGTCATTTGCTCTTGTCGAAGAGGAGCTGAGTCTGCGTCACGATCGCGGCGAGCTTGCCGTCGCCGCGGGTGATGCGCGTCTCCAGCACCAACGTGGTGCGGCCGCGGTGCAGCGGCAAGCAGACCGCGCGCACGGTATCGCCCTTGTGGATGCCGGCAAAGAAGTTGGTCTTGCTTTCGATCGTGGCGGTGCGTCCGCCCGCGGGCAGGCTGATGCTGGCGGTCATCCCGCCGAGCGTGTCGCCCAAAGCCATCACCGCGCCGCCGTGCAGCACGCTGTTGCGGTTCAACAGTTCCTCGCGCACGACGAGCTCGGCTTCGGTGCGCTCGGGCGAATGCTGAAGGATTTTCAGGCCAAGGAGCTTGTTGAAAGGCGACGGGTCCCAGTCGGTCATCATCGTTCCTCGGATCGACACGCAGACGCGGTGATAGCACGGTGAACGCGCGTTGCGGGAGCATCTCGACGAGGGGGCTATCTTCCAAATTCATGGCGTGGCTGTATTCTGCCCGCGGGGCCCGATCGAGGTGAAACGTCGCGGCGACGACGCGCCCATGGCTGGGGCACAAGTGTGGAGAACAGAAATGCGTTTGGTGACGATTATTGTGGCGATGGTGGTGGCTGCGGCGACCTCGCTGGTGGCCGCTCCGCCCGCCAATGCCCAGAGCTGCCAACAATTGTGGGTCGAGCGCAACTCCTACTACAAACAGCACGGCTATTGCTTCAAGACCCAGCGCGCTATTGCGTATTTCGGCAATGCCGGCTGCATCTATCAAAATGAGGCCGCCGTGCCGCTCTCGCGTGCGGAGCGCGAGCGTATTGCGCAAATCCAACGGCTGGAGCGAGCCTACGGCTGCGACTGACCGAGGTCGGAAAACCGACGACCGAGACTCAGACGACGGACGACCGACAGAGGACGGCGGCCGTACGTTCGAACGAGGCGATGGGCAGCCGTCGTCCGCTGTCCGTCCTGCGCCCGTAGGAACCTATTTGGCCTGGGGCGGTCTTTTGGCTAAACAAGGTCGCGTGCGCTCGTAGCTCAGCTGGATAGAGCACCAGACTTCGAATCTGGGGGTCGGGAGTTCGAATCTCTCCGAGCGCGCCAATCCCGCAAAAGCGGTATCCACGTCAAATCGGCGACGCCTCGATCTCGCCTGCTTCCAAGCCTGGCGAAAACGCGCAATAATCCCGGATAAAGAATGAATCGTCGGGAGGTACCCATGCGACGCAACAAGTCTTGCTTGGCGGCTGTCGTCGGCCTTGGCGGCGTTCTCTTTGTGGCGGTATCCGTCGGCGCGCAGGCGCAGACCGCGCTGACCGGGATCGTGTCCTCGAGCGATGCGGGCGCGATGGAGGGCGTGCTGGTCAGTGCCAAGAAGGAGGGCTCGACCATCACCACCACTGTGGTCACCGACGAGCAGGGCCGCTACAGCGTGCCGGCCGCCAGAATGGAGCCCGGCAAATACACGCTCGCGATCCGCGCGATCGGCTACCGGCTCGACGGTCCCAAGACGGTCGATGTCCCGGCGGGGACCGCCGCCAGCGCCGATCTCAAGCTCGGCAAGGTGAAAAGCCTGGTGCCGCAACTCTCCAATGGAGAATGGCTGCTCAGCCTGCCGGGGTCCGACCGGCAAAAAGCCTTTCTCACCATGTGCGTGGGCTGCCACACCCTGCAGCGGGTGATCACCTCGACGCACGACGCCGCCGAGTTCCAGCAGGTCTTCCTGCGCATGGCGCGCTATTCGCCGGGCTCGACGCCGACCCATCCGCAACCGCTGCTTCCCGGGCCGCGCGGCGAGCGCCCGGCCGTCGTCGGCGACGCCGCCAAAGCCGCCGCGGAGTTTCTGGCCAGCGTCAGCCTCGGCAATTCCGAGGCGATCGAATTTCCGCTCAAGACCCTGCCGCGGCCGAAGGGCCGGGCCACCAAGGTGGTCGTCACCGAATACGATCTGCCGCGCAAGGAGGCGTTGCCCCACGACGTGATCGTCGATCGGGACGGCATGGTCTGGTACTCCGACTTCGGCCACCAGTTCGCCGGCGTAATGGATCCCAAGACCAGAAAAGTGCAGGACATCCCGATTCCGGTGCTCAAGCCCGAGCAGCCGAAAGGCGGCCTCGACATCGAATTCGATCCGCAGGGCAATGTCTGGCTCTCGCTGATGTACCAGGCGGGCATCGCGAAAATCGACCGCAAGACCCACCAGGTCTCGATGTATCCGTTCCCGAAGGAATGGCAGTCGCCCTCGACCCAGGCGTCGATGGTGTCGCCGCAGCATTCGGACGTGGACGGGAAGGTGTGGACCAATAATCAGGAGGACCATTTCACCTACCGGCTCGATCTGGCGAGCGGCAAGTTCGAGAATATGGGGCAGAACAAGGATCCGCGCGGCAAGCAGATCCGCGCCTACGGCATGCCGACCGACCTCCAGAACAACGTCTATCAATTGGAGTTCGGCGGCGCGAGCATTGGCCTGCGCAATGCCAAAACCGCGGAGGTCACCATCTGGCCGACGCCGACGGCGCTGTCGCGGCCGCGCCGCGGCCGCGTGGACGACCAGAACCGGCTCTGGTTCGCCGAATATGGCGGCAACGGCATCGGCATGTTCGCCCCGAAGTCGGGAGTCGTCAAGGAATGGAAAATGCCGACACCGTGGAGCGCACCCTACGATGTGGTCGCGACCAAGAACGGCGAAGTCTGGACCGGCTCGATGCTGACGGACCAGGTGTCGCGGCTCGATACCAAGACCGGCGAGGTGGTGGACTATCTCCTGCCCAAGACCACCAATATCCGGCGCGTCTTCGTCGACGAGTCGAGTGGTCGGCCGGTGTTCTGGGTCGGCAGCAATCATGGCGCCTCCATCATCAAGGTGGAACCGCTCGATTAGCAAGGCGTTGAAAAGCTCGGTCGGGCCTCCGGGCCGCTTGGCCGCGTCACCGCTAAACCAGGTGGTGAGGCGCGCAGGCCCTGCTTTTAGATTCCGGTGCTGGATCGTCCTGGTCGCCGCTAGAGCGGCGTGCCGCAGACTGGTATTATTCAGTTCGGCGACGCCGGACGTTGGGTCAGCTAAGGAGTGCCGAATGTCATCGTCGAGCGATTGGGAGATGCCGCCTGCCGCGCAGCCGAAGCCGGAGGATTATTCCTACGACCTCGACGAGGCGCTGGGCGCTTTGGTGGGGCTGCGCGCCCTGGTTCCCGCCGACGCCTTCACCGCCGAAACGCTCGGCACCGAGCGGACCGGAAACGGCGTGCTGATCCGCGCCGGCGTGGTGCTGACCATCGGCTATCTGATCACCGAGGCCGAAACCATCTGGCTGCATCTGAGCGACGGCCATGCCGTTCCCGGCCATGTGCTCGCCTATGACCAGGAGACCGGCTTCGGGCTGGTGCAGGCGCTGGCGCGGGTCGAGCTCCCGGCGCTGTCGATCGGCCAGTCGAAGGCGGCGAAGATCGGCGACCCGGTCGTGGTCGCGGGCGCCGGCGGACGCAAGCATTCGGTGGTGGCGCGCGTCGTCGCCAAGCAGGAATTCGCCGGCAATTGGGAATACGTGCTCGACGAGGCGATCTTCACCGCGCCCGCGCATCCGTTTTGGGGCGGCACCGCGATGATCGGCCGCGCCGGCGAACTGCTCGGCATCGGCTCGCTGCAGGTGCAGCAGGTGCGGGACACCGGCACGCCCGAGCCGCTCAACATGATCGTCCCGATCGACCTGCTCAAGCCCATCCTCGAGGATCTGCTCACGCTCGGGCGGCCCAATCGCCCGCCGCGGCCATGGCTCGGCCTCAACGCCACCGAGATCGACGACAAGATCGTGGTCGCGCGCGTGTCCACCAGCGGGCCGGCGCGGCGCGCCAATCTGCGCACCGGCGACATCGTGCTGGCGGTCGCCGGCAGCGAGGTCAGCGACCTCGCCGGCTTCTTTCGCCGGGTCTGGTCGTTGGGCAAGGCCGGCGTCGAGGTGCCGCTCACGGTCTATCGCGACGGCCGCACCATCGAGGTTCGCGTAGCCTCGGGCGACCGCAATCGCTTTCTCAAGGGACCGAGCTTGCACTAAGCGCGAAGCAGGCGGTTCGGAAATTAGAAACGATCGCACGCTGTCAGTCTAAAGAGGCCGGGATCGCCTGTGCGTCGAACCGGCTAAAATTCTTCCGGGCAGGGATCGACGATGGCCCAGAGCGCCGGGCCGTTCTTGACTTTCTTCATTTCGGTGGTGAGGCCGCCGTTCTGCCTGATCCAGTCTTTCACGGTCTCCGGATAGTACGACACGAGATCCGCGGTGCCGGTGTAGCTCGTCACCTTCATGCCGAAGGTCAGGCTCTTGTCGTAATAGGCGAGGTGGAAGCCGAGGCTCGCGCGCGGCGTCACGCAAACGCGATTGAGCGGGACGATGCCGAGGACCAGCGTGCAGGCCGAATTGCAAATGCCGTCGATGATGACGCGCTCGCCGCGATCGCGGATCGAGGCGTATTTGGCCTTGTAGTCGTCGACCAGCCCGCCATGGTCGCGCGTAATGCGGTAGTCGGCGGCCGCCGCGGAAGAACTCCACAGCACGACCGGCAGCAACAGCGCGAACGCCAAACGACGCATCGACCCCCGAACCCCCACGACGCGGAACCACGCCCGATCTTGGTATCACACGACGATTCGGCGAAAATTTGGCCGCTTTCTCTTTGGATTTCGTTAAGGCCGTTGGGGCGCCGGTCGGGGAGTTCCAGATAAATTGGCTTTCACATCAATATGTTAAGGATACCGATCCCGCGTCGCCTATCCGCCGATTGGCTCAATTCTTAGGGAATGCCGCAATGCCCCCGATAGGACGCTGCAGTAAGAGCATGGGTGCCCGACGGAGGGTCAATTTGCCGCCCGGCAATGCGTGGATCGGGGGTGCGTCCCCATGACGCTTGATCTTGCCACGCTTTTCATCGTCGCCGTGTTCGCTTCGGCGGTCGCGGGCTATTTGCTGCTGGTGTCGTGGCTGCAGAACCGCAACGTTCGGGCGGTTGCCTTCTGGGCCGCGGCCTTCATCATCGGCGCCGTCGGCGTCGCCCTGATCGCGGCGCGCGGCAACATCCCGGATGTCTGGTCGATCGCGATTGCCAACGCAATCCTCGCCACCGCCTACGGCGTCATGTGGAGCGGAGTGCGCAATTTCGAGTGCCGTCCGATATCGGTGCCGCTGATGCGGTGAAAATCCACAAGAGCCAGTGTCGCGGATTGTGCAGGTCACCTATGCGGCCACAATCGGATGTGGGTAACAGGTCAGTCATACTCGCGTCACGGTCTCATGGCGTGATTTGCCAAAGCGGAGAGGAGGGGTCATGGGAATTATCATGATCCATTGTCCTGCCACCGGCCGTGACGTGTCCACGGGCATCGAAATGTCCGGCGTCGAAGAGCTCCCGAGCGTGAAAGCCACGATGTTGTGTTCCGTGTGTGGCCGCGTGCACGATTGGACCAAAGACGACGCCTGGCTTGCGGACAGCGGTGAGCAGTACAGAGCGACAGCGGCGAGTTAGTTCCGCGCCGCGAGCCATTCGCGTACCAGGTCGATATCCCGTTCGGTCAGCCCATGGCCGGCCGGCACGATGTGGTACGTCACGTCCGCGCCGGCTTGTTTCAGCAACGCCGCGAGCCGATCGCGTTGCGCCGCGGGCACGATCGGATCGGCCGCGCCGGCGAGAATGAGCACCGGAACGCCGCCGAGCTCCGGCACCGGCTGCGGATCGAACGGCAACATCGCGCGCATGAGCACCGCGCCTGACAGCAGGTCGGGACGGCGCAGCAGCAGCGACCAGGCGATGTTGGCGCCGTTGGAGAAGCCGACCGCGATCGGCTTGGCGAGCTTGTAGACCTCGCGCGCCCGCGCGACGAAGGCGGCAAGCTCGCCGGTGCGCCGATTGAGATCGTCGATGTCCCACACGCCTTCGGCCAAGCGGCGGAAGAAGCGCGGCATCGCGCCTTCCAGCACCTTGCCGCGCGGCGAGATCAGCGTCGCGCCCGGCGCAGCCTGTCGGCCGAGCGGAATGAGGTCGTTCTCGTCACCGCCGGTGCCGTGCAGCAACAGCAGCGGCGGCCGCGCTGCGTCGTCTGGTGGCACATAGCGGTAGATCAGCCCGAGATCGGCGAGGCTCTGGTCGTTCACCCGCCCACCTTACGGCTTTGCGCGCCGGATAGAAAAGGGGCGCGGCCCACGCCGCGCCCCTTGCAGATCAGCTCGACCGGATACAGCTCACGCCTTCGGCTGCGGCACGATGCGGATATAGGGCTTCGGCGATTTCCAGCCCTGCGGATATTGCTTCTTGGCGTCGTCGTCGGTCACCGAGCCGGCGATGATCACGTCCTCGCCATGCTTCCAGTTCACCGGCGTC
>WNFV01001514.1_pt1 | contig 31584 bp, 8 predicted proteins | sample 5400101 | NCBI WGS metagenome assembly WNFV01 (sample SAMN13153361, study PRJNA577476) | soil metagenome | isolation source: 115 cm soil or saprolite under grassland replicate 1 | place: USA:California | collected 2016-06-15 | reverse complement strand
TCAGCGTTAAAAACGTGCCCCACTTGCGGGCAAGGCAAGATGGTGATCGTTGGGGAGATCCTGGGGGCGCGCCATCCAAATGTAAGTGTGGAATTTCCGCATCCGACGAGGGACACTTCGTGAGTGTGAGAAGGATGGCGGTTGTTCCAACGAGGATCTGAAGAGGTCGAGATGGCTGACAAGGAGCAGTGTGTTTTATGAACACTAGTAGCGTGTTATCTAATGTCCGGCCAAATCCCACCAGTTGAAAATGGAGGAGAGCACACAACCGAAACGTCGAAGTTGCCCACCCCGAAGCCGGCCAGAGAGGAGTGCAGGCCAATCTCTCGTCTATGGCAGAGAGCCTGATCGCCAATCAAACCCCATAGGCGCCCCCGCGGTTTAGTTCAATCAATTGTATTCGCAGGGCTCGGGAACAGTGCGCTTGGTTATTGCCAAGACGCCACCCGAGCCCTGCGAATACAATCCTCTTCATTATGCCGAGCTCGGCATAAAGCCGAATCGTTCTCGAACCCGTCGTTATGGCTGGCCTGCGCGAGGGCCTTGTCAAACGTCAGCCAAACATGTCGCCTGTCCTTGTCTGCTGATAGGCCGGAAGCCCGTGACTCTCCTTCAAAACGGCCAAGAATTGCAACAAAACGTACATCGGATCGAAGATCGCTCTGGACAAACGTACATCGGATCGAAGATCGCTCTGGACATACGTTTCTGCGCGCCGCGGTTCGTGGGCTAAGGATGCGCAGGAACCGACCAGTCGACAGCGATCCATAGATCGTCGATTGCGCTATTATTGAATTGAAGGTTCCAGGTGCCAATAGGTTCCGGCGGCGCCGATTTAGGGTCCAGTTCCGAACACGGCGGCGCCGATGGCGACTTCCGCTTCGGCTTGAGGAACGTCCCCATTAGCAAACCTGCCATGGATTCCTGGCGGAGGAGCTTAGCCTCCCACATTGTATTGTTCGTATCTTTAGCCGTCACGCAGATCTCCGACGCCTGCGCCCCGCTGCTGCTGCTTGCGAGCAGTCTCACGCTTGCCGCACCCTGGATGAGAGAGGGGCCGCGAGCTGTTTTGGCGCCAGTTCCGCGGGTCCAGAACGGATAGTGTTCTTGCTTAATCTCGATAACCAGGTCCTGTCTGCTCTTGAACTTTGCCCATTCGTTGGGGAACTCGTGCCTCACCGAAAAGAGACGCACGGGCGCGACCTCGGCGATGAAACCACGGGCGTGTGATGCAACCGATTGCTTCAGCCGGGCGCCGCCGTCTCGCGCCGTGTAGCGGACATGCAGGATCACGTCGCTGATGGTGTCGTAGTCGAACTGACGGATCTCCGATGGCAGTTCGAGCCGCCACCTGCTGATGGCCCCCGCTCCCTCGAATGGAAGATAGCGCTCCTCACGCAAGTTCGTTTCGAACAACCCCGTATCCGCCTGGGCGCCGCTGGTGACGATCGACTGGACGGAACTATAGTCATCAATGAAACGCGGATCGTCGCCCGACTTCTTGTAATCTTCTCCGCCCGCATCTTTCCGCACAGAGCTCCAGAGCAGCGTCAAGGTGCAGTGCACACCCGCATAAGGCCCGGCTACGCATGGAATCGTGATGCTGACTGACTTGATCCGCCGCATGTAGTGGCCTGGGCAATCCAGGTCGTAGAACGCCTCCAGAATGTCAAACTCACAAGCGCCAGTCTGGCGCAACGCGATGAGCGCCAGGGGATCGATCTGCATGAGCGAGACGTGCTTGGTGATCTCGTACTCTCGCTTGTGGCTTTCGAGATAAGCGAGGTCCATGCGGCGGAGATCGAGGTGCAGTTGCTCACCAGCCAAAACCCCTTTACGGGCGCTGTCCCAGTAACCTGATTTCAGGAATGTGGCGTTTGGAAGTCCCAACTCGAATCTGAAGCACCGCTCCGCTCGTTTCGCGAGATCGAACGCGATCTGGTACGTCCGAAAGTAGATGGACATGAGCTGATTGCTCATGAAGCGGTAGAGTTCATGGCTCGAATATTTAGAACGCAGGTATGCGTCCACTTCTTGAGAGTTGTCGATCTGCCGGCGAGTGTTGGCGAGTTCCTGTGTGGCGATGGCCTCGCGAATCTGCGAGGCGACAATCTGCTTATCGATCTGCGCCAATTCCCGAAGCGCCATGTTGCTCTGGAATATCCATTCGTCGCGGCGACGCTCGTAACCGCCAATTATTTGATCCCGGCCGGCAGAGGCGCTGGAGTAACCTGCCGCTGCGTTGAGCGCGCTGGCCGTTGCGTTAAGTGAGTGTCCGATACTCTGCGCCACAGTGGCAGTGAGTGGATACAATCCAACACCGAACGCTACACCCGCAGCAGCATTCATAATGCCTCCTGTGAGCGTGAGGTTCTGCGCTTCGGCGAGACGACGGAGTTGATCCTGCTCCGTCTGGCTTATCCCCAGTCCCTGCTCCTTGGCGTCCAGGCCAGACTTCGCTAAAGCCGTGGGAATAGAAGCAAGGCTGATTACATCGCCTGGTTTTGGGATTTTGATATCGCTAGCGCCGAGGAGGTTCTGGTAGTGGCGATAACGCTCTCCCGCCGTTTTACGCGACTCTTGCAGATTCTCGGTCGCGCTCCTGGCCTCTTCAATCTGCTGCAGTCGCACCTGCTCGGTGAGCGATAGTAAGGCCATCTCGTGCGAAGAACGCAGCAGCGCAAGTTCCTCGGCATCCTTCTTTTCAAGCGCGGACAAGACCGCGCCGCCCAGCGACCGCAAGTCGCCGGAAACCTCCAGCGCCTTCTGCAGCATGGTGGAAAAGCGATGCAGCGGTAGCGGCGCGCCAAAATCATTCAGAACATTAGCCAGATCGATCCCGGCCGCCGCCGCCCGGACGAGTAAAGCCGGATTGATCGGCGGCTCGAACAACGGCAGACGGCGTTCGACCCCGTCAATGTTCATGCAATGCCGTATCTTGAACAGGCGGTCTTCAACCGTGTCCCAGAGCGCGAGGATGGACTCATTTTGCGGAATGCAAAAATAGAGCGACCCGATCGATCTGACAGGCTCCGTGGCGGATGCGGTGGTTGTATTATATGGAGAACCTGAATCCATATACGCCATATACTTGTTGGAACCAGGCCGGTTGAGCGTTACTCCCCCGTTGCCGCCGGATATCAAAACAAGTCCCCCTCCATGCGAAACAAGCGCATCCTCCAATTTGATCCACTTGTTCGAGAAGTCGTCGAGCGAGCCGGCAAGATCGCGATAACTCAACGCGCGCGGCTTCGATTTGGGACTAGAAGCTGGACGCGGCCCCAAGATTCGAGCGGCAAGAACGTATAGTTGCGTCGCCTCGTTGATCGATTCTATCGTGTCGCGCCGGAAAAGTTGATCACCCCATGCCAGCAGGTTCTGAATGTATTTGATGACTACCGCCCACATATAGCTCCGCTTGCGGAAGCGCGCGATCAGATGTGGATTGAAAGGATTATCTTTCCAGGCCTCTATATTCGCATCGAGTTCGTCACGCTCGTTGGCGGGGAGGTCGCCGCGAGCATAGGCTTCCAGCAAGGCGTCGATCTCCTGCTCACCCTTCGCGGCTTTCCGAAACGGCGGGAAGCGCCAATATCGTATTGCCTCGTCGCCTGCGGCATTACTGGTCGGATCGAATATCGTATGAAACCATATGCGCGCCATATCGAAACGCTGTCCTTGACTCAACTGAGTCGCGATCAGCAGTGGAATGTGGAAAAAGACTTCCCAGTCATAGAGATTTGCGGGAAGTTGCTGATCGAAGGCGAAGTCGAGGGTTTGGGGAGAATTCTGCCAATCGATCCAGCCGATGTTTTGTCCATACGGAATCGGAGGCGCAGAGGACCCGATAATGGATACCGGCAAAGCTTCGAGGTCCGTCGATCCTTGTTTCTGGCCAGATAGAGCGCGCAAACCGCTCCGGATCCAGGACTGGCCTTCGGGCAGAGCACGATACATATCGCCGACTGGAAGGAAATAGAGCGCCAGGGCCGAGTCCGAATAGGCTCCGATAGGCTCATTGACTGTTGAACGGCCATGGATGGGCGCGAAATGAAAATGGTCGCTGATGCCGGAGGTAATCACTGTTTGCCCATTAAGGACTAGCGGGGCCGAAGTAGAGAGACTTCTGTAACTGGAACAATAGTACTCGCAGCCATTAAGTAATGAGGGGATTGCCCTTGCGTCACTGGTGGAAGATCGAATGAGCGCTCGCGCTTCGTCGAATTCAAACGAGCTGATGTGCGAAAAGTCCAATCTCCTGTCCGGATTCGCGGTGTCAGGCAATCCTTCATCTAATACGATTTCCAAATCAGCGATAATCGAGCCTCTACCGAACTGTTCACCATCCTTTTCAAGAGGAAATGGACCCGACTTGTAAAACATTTTGGTATGCTTGTATGTGGCTTCGGTAGACAGCGTGATCGAGATGACACGTTTGGGCACGCATTTGATATTGGGGGAAATATGTAATTGTAATTCTTCGACAGTTGCCCTTACCGGAAAGAATTCCAGCAATTTGACCGGGTCGGATACATAAACATGTCCGATTATATATGGATCACCATTTATATCTGTTATATATGGATCACCATTGGCCTGCTTAATTTCCGATCCTGGCGGATTAAAATTCCTTGACACCTTCAGCGTAGGCAGGACATTGTCTTCGGTAGACAACCAATCCTTTGCCTGCCGTAGCCTGGAATCGCTGGCATCACGAATCACTTCATCTTTCAACACTTCGTTTATTTTGTAGTTTAATAACTCGTCATCGGAACTGTCATACCAATCGCATTCGATGACCGCTGTTACCGTAAGGGAACGTCCAAACGCAACCCCATGCAACTCCTGGCCTTTGAAGTGATACTTTTCAATGACACGAAGCGCGATCTTATCGGCAATCTGGGTATAAAAGAACTTCCCCTGTTCGCGGAATTCATTGAAGTGCCATAGTGTGTGCCCGAGATCATTAAGTAGCTTGTAAGCTTGGGCGACATTCACGACCGGGTCTTTATATAGGATTTTGAGAACTTCAGACGGCTTCACAATTGCTCCAAAGCAATCGATTCGAATTGTGCGTGCGGTTGGCGTGGGAATGAAAACAAAACTTTGGGAGACGTCCTTGCCCGGCACGATGCCATGTGTGACAAAGTCGATCGATTGTTTCTGCGTTCTCCAGCCATCGTGTCCTCTTTTCCTGGACTGAAGATGAATTTTCAAATTGCCCTCGTCATCGGCCTGGATGGACGGACATACGATGTAAGGAGCGCCATCCAGCGCGCAAACCAGTACATGAGAGCTTGCAAAATCGCCCTCGACGATTTCCCACGGGCTCCACACAAGCATAGGGTTCGCATTCGGCTGACGAATCGTAATCGTTACCGCCCGGCAGAAGTATTTATACGGCGTTGATCGATCACGGGCGACGATGTGCGTCCGGCGCTGCGTCATCATCGGGTCTCCTGTATCTACCGTCTCCTCCCAGAGACTCACGATCACAGGACGCGCGAGATCCGCGGCGCTTTCGAGATATCTACGGAACGCCGTCAGCGCAGTCTCGTGCGTCAGGTCCTCCTGTAAAAGCTCCGATTCGAGAGATCTGAAAGGCTCCGACTTGTAGTCGCGAAGATCGGGCTCGATCCAATTCTCGGCATGCAGGAATATCTTCCGGTTAGCTTCCCATACACGATAGTTCTTCATCCATTCCCAACGACGCGTATTGATGTCGGTCGGCGCCACTTGCCAACGCTCCAGGTTCAGGAGACATCGCTGTATGAAGAGCTGTGCGGAGCTGATGGCCTGCTTGATGCGCGACGTGCGCATACAGGATTCCATCTGTACGTCGATGAGAAAGTAATCCAGCAGGTCATTCGCATCAGCCAATGGCTGGCGGGGAGATGCGTCGCCAGTCGTAACCGCAAGGGAATATGCCGCGCGCAGGTAGTCGACCAACGCGTCGCGCTGGCGCGGCCGGAGCTTGTTGGAAACAAGCTCAAGGCGCTGGGGAGCCGTGTCGACGTCGAATTGCGCGACGAACAATGAGCGGGCGGCTATGGCGCCCGGCTCATCCGGCTCGTCCGCTACGAGTTTTTTGATGACAGCAGGCGACGCGCCTAGTTTCCGCAGCAGGTTGAGTAACGTGGCCAGTTGAAGCAATCTGGCCGGCTTTCGGAAATCTCCCGGCCACGCCATCTCGATCAGATCGCGATATGCTTCAAGTACCTGATCCTCCGGCAGATGGTATGCGCGCACAAAGACATCGGCCGGGTCCGCGGCCCCGGCTTTGAGCGCGGCGGCAAGCGAGTCGATTGTCAACAACCCGTCAGGGATCGCTCTTACAACCGTCAACAGCTCAAACCACGCTCGCCAATCGGCGAAGTTCGACGCCGGCTGACCGGCTGCTGCGGGAAGCTCGTTAATATCGATGACATCGAAGAGACCGCCGGTCAGCCAGTCGAGCCGCTCGACCGTGATCCCAGAGTTTGCAAGGAGAAGCGCGGCTTTGTCGAGGCGCGTTAATACTTCCAGATGCGCTGAGAACCGTAGTTCATCGATAGAGGGCGATGCGTCCGGATCGAGCATCACATCATCAAACAGAACATCCTGCGCGCTGCGGGACGCGCCGTCGACAGTCACTTTGACGCTCTTGAGGAGCGCCGCGCTCACACCCTGATCGAGACCAGTGAAAGAAGCCACCTGCGCGGCAAGCAGATTCTGTTCCAGGATGGGCGCGATGCTCCGCAATGCGCGCAAAATCAGATCGTCGCTCCGAGCCGTCATGATCAAATCGCGCGCGATATCCGAGGGGAGGAGTGTGCGGCCATTCTGCTGCTGAAGCTGCGATGACAAGAGATCGCGCGCCAGATTGTACTCGGATTTCAACTCAGCGCGCTGCATGGACGGAACAGGGCTTTGTCCAGCGCCGACATTCTCAAGGTCTGTGAAATCGTCGTCGGAAACCGCGCCTCGGCATCCGAATCGTGCGGATTGACCGTTGGTGCCCGGGATGAAATAGAATCTGCCGCGCAGGTTCTCGGGGATGACCGGCTGTGGCTGTGGAATCGGCGAAACAACGACCTCCGCCTTCAATATTTCCGCGAGAGCGTTGTCATCGCGCAATCCCGCAATCAAAGTCGGCGGCGCGCCGGCGCGCTCCAACTGATTCAGGAGGTTATCGTATCCGGCGTTGCCGAGAACTTCACCGGACTGCAAAGAAGACCGAATGCCAGACAGGCCTTGAAGCAACCTGGCTCTGGTTTTCTCGAATGCTTCCAGTGGCGCTTCGTGCCGCAGAAGATATTCCAATTCTTCGAGCGATCGCCCACTCCGTTTGGCGAAATCCAAACCGTCGGCGAAATCAAGAAGCGCCTCCGATCTTTTGAGGGGTATGTTCACCCGTATTGGAATGCCGAACGGACCGACTAGGGTCGGGCGCTTGAACGGATAGCGGTCAAGAACTTTCTGCCATCTCAGAAACTCATCCACACTCAGGCCGAGCGCGCGCCCATATTGAATGAGACCATACAGCATCCCCAGATTCGAGAGCTGTACTTCATCGGAAATATCGAGTGATTCGGCGGCAGCGAGCAACATCCCCAACTCAGCAGGTTTGATGCCCAAACAACTCGCCACAAATTCGACATGGCTCGACAATGGTTCCACGGCAGGCGGCGGATTCCGATCCAGGTAATTGAGCTTCCCTGCATCGTTGAGTGTGAAGAACGCATAGCTCGCGATGCTTCGCAACGTCGGCGGCTGGAACTGCCGCTCATAAAGTGACACGTCGGACGGCGATCCATCTTCGGTATAACGCGTCCAGGCGCGGGTTTCGATATGGCCAAGCATAGCGCACAGCGAAATGGGCGTTGAGCGAAGACGCTCGATGAGCCGTTGCATCAGACTGAGTACGCGCATTGAATTGACATCGATTCTGTCGCCAGAAACCGTGAGGGCGCAGTCGAGTTCCCGAGCTGACCAGCCGAGCCGGCGTCGCAGCCGCGTGAAGCGGTGAATCCAGTCGAGATGTTTTGGATCGAGTGTTGAGAATTCCAACTCGCTTGGATGACATTTCTCTTTCGGCTCAATCTCCGGACGCGCCGCGCCACCAAAGCTCGTCTGTAACAGTTCGAGCAATTCCCGATAGCTCAGACGCGATTGCTGCATAACCATCGAGACATGCTTGAGTACATGATCGAGCCATCTGCCAACACGTATGACGCCGCCCAGAGTGTCCTGAATGCTGTCAAGCTCCTTCAAACCCCAAGTAATCCAGGGCTCCGTATCCCCGGGTTGCGCGATCAGCCGAAACTCTCCCGCCGAAAGGCCTAGACTCTCGGTGACGTACAAATCCGAAATCAACTTCAAAGGTCTGGCGATCTCGATCAGAAGTCGACGCGGGACCCCGAGTTCGCTCAGTAAGGCGCGAATCTCTTCCGTCCAAAGATCGAGCGGGAGCGTCCACGGGAACCTGGCTTCACGGAGCTTCCGATAGGCCTCGGGATTCCGGTTCTCCGGAACAGCCGATAGATTCGTGCGAATGGAGGAGTTCTGATATGTCAACGCGGTCAGGCTCATCGACTCTGAAGCGATGGCCAGAATCACGTTGGTGTTAACCTGCACAATGTATCGTCCCGTGTCGGCGTTCGTAAAGTTTATGTACCGAAGCTGTCGGGGGAGTTTCAGCAGATCCATTGCAGCGTCAGCGTCCGTGCCGGTAACCTCGCCTTTGAGCCACGAGTCGACGAGCGCCATTTGATCGACCCCAAAAATAAGTCGCCTTGCAATCAGACCATGAATGTAAATCAAATATTTATCAAATTCGAAACCATCGCCAGTGCGACCCCCCGGAACAAACTCCACCTGAATTTCCTGGCGAATCGAGACTTTCCAACCGGGCGCGCCGGATGGCGTCGTTGCAGCGGCTGTCACTTGCGGGGTTCCCTCCACCGGTGGGAACGGATCAGGGGCGAAAAAATTCAGCAGATCAGGATGCAGCGAGCCCGCCTGCAAAGCCGTTTCGATGTCACTCAACGCGGAAAAGGAAGGAAGAGATATGGGCGTACTACGATTACTCTTCCCACTTGGAGCGCGCCACGCAAGAAGTCGTTTCGGCTGATAGAATACACGCCAGCGACGTGAACCGTCGGAGATGATCCATTCGCTTTGCCGTGGAGGAGCCGGAATCGCCGGATCAGGAACTCGCTGTGTTGTTAACGACGCGCCGATCATGATCGCGGTTTCCCGTAGCGCTGTCTGAATGGCATCTGGCAGGGTCTCAATGCCCCCCGGCAGGCTCCTTGAGTTCAACTCGTTTTCTATGCTCGGCCCGGCGCCGTCGGCTAAGGGAATCGCCAACGGCAGCGCAACCGCGTTCTCCAGTATCTCAAGCGCCAGGTCGAAGTACGGAATCTCAGTGTTTGTGTTTTCGCAAGTAAGTTCGAGATCGAGCAAGTCAGGGCGGCGAGAACGCATCGCGTCGAGAACCGATCCGCCCAGGTAGCTTGGAGAGGTCTCCATGAAGTGTAGCAGATCAGTAAAGTAGGCCGCCGGTCCGAGAACCGACTGACAATGCCTGCACTCGCAATATTCAATATCACCGAATAATTTGCGAAGCGTTGCGCCAAGGCTTCCCTCGACTCCTGGCCCTGGCGTCGGAAACACGGCGCTTGCGGCATTGGAAAATGGCGAAAAGAACACGGTGCTCAATGCCAGCGACGTGTCCGACGACGCTCTGGCAGCGTTATGGATGTCGCGAATCGTGCTTTCATCGAGTCTATCGCTGAGCTGGGCGCGAAGCAGGTCAAATCCCGCCTTCGCGATCTTGTACTGAGAAGTCCATCCCTCATCAACGAGCTTGACGGTGGCGTCGATGCTGCCCGTCAACGGCAATACGCGCTTCAATTGCTTGAGACCGTTCCGCAACTCGGGTGAGTCGATCGCGGCGCCGGACAGATAGACGTCTACGTCGTGGCCGCGAAGATCAAAATCGCGGTGAGCCGCCAGGAAGTTACCCACGGCGGCGGAAGGAAAATTGTTGACGCGAACCGTTCCACTTTGAAGCCGCTCACGAAGGACATCGGTCGGATATTCAATTTCGATGGATCGTTCCAGATGCGCCGAATACTCGGCCGGAGACATCCCTAAACCGCCTGGAGCGCCATGCTCGAAGGCGAGATCGAGCCATTCCCTGGATGTCACCGAGGCCAGGTAGGACAGTGAAGCGGAGTCGCGATTATCGTTACGCTCGTGCAGCGCCTCCATCATCGGCGCGTGCGAGCCCGTGAGTTGCTGCAGGGCGAGCGTGCGCTTGAACGCGGGAAGCTTAGCGCGCAATTCGCTGCCCTCGGCGGCTTGCCACAGAGCGTCGCTGTTGCCATGCGCCGCATAGAGGCCGGCAAAGCGAAGTTTCTCTTCTTCGCTCGGCCGTAGAGCCGGAGGGATCGTATCCAGTATGTCGCCCAATGACGCGGGCCCGCCGGATGCCGGTTCGAACTGGGCCACGCGTTTGAGCTGGTCGAGTCTTTCCCTTGCCGCCGCCGCATCCAGGCCCGCTGAGGCGTCGGCGCCCGCCAGATGTAGTTCGGCCGCGCGAAGTGGACGCTCGAATTCCGATAGTGGTGGGGCCGCCCCGCCTGCGACCGGACTTAGCGCGGCCGGCGCAATCGCGGTGGCCACGCTAAGTCCGGAACGAGCGGTATCGAGATGCGAAGTGGTAGACGCATCAATCTCGCCGGTGACTTTCAGTCCATGACGCTCTTGGAACTTGCGCACCGCCTCGCGCGTGGCGGGGCCGAAGAATCGTCGCTTGGTTTCCTCATCAGGAATACTCAAGCCGAGCGCTGAAAGAGCTTGCTGCAAGGCTGCGACATTCTCGCCCACCATGCCGACAGTAAGTGACTTGCTGGACATTTTTAAACCTTCGGCAATAGCTGTGGATTGTAGTACTGCAACCGCACGATGGCTCGGTTTTCCCGCACTCGGGGAGCAAAACGCTCCCGAACACGGAACAAGTAGAGTTCCTCCTGATCGTTGCCCCGTTCGACCCGAAGAAACTCGAACCGTGGCTGTTGCGCCGGATCGCCTGCCCTCACGCAGTCAAAGGTAGGACCATCCATGGACGCAAGAAGGGCTTCATCGGACGGCAGAGTTGTCGTGCGATAAAAACCGCCTCCCATGAGGGTGGGTTCGATTCGATCGCGCGGTAGGACCAGCGATCCGCTGGTTGGCGTATGGAGCGCTCTCCAAAGATTTTCCCCAAGCACAAGATGATACTTGGTGAAGTAGCCACGGTCCTCCAGTCGCAATACCGCATTGTAGACTGCGGCTACCAAGTCCTCGTTGACGGCATCCTTCACCGGAATGACTCCCTTGCCTTCCTCCTTTTCCGCTTCTAGCGCGGCTTCGTAAAGACTCGGCGGAGGATTTTGCGGATTGGGCGTCTCTATAAAGCGCGGTTTCAACCGCAGGCCTTCTTTCGTGTGGCCTATAAAGAACAGGATGTCGTGCCACCGCGCCAGCCTGCTCGCAGCGCGGTTGAGCGTGGTGACGGCCTTTGTTTTATTCTCCATAAGGCTATCACCTTGCATCATGCCAAACTCATCCATCTGTGCTTTGCTGAACTTGCAGTATGAGAATGGCTCGTAGAGGCCGAATACCTCGCGATCAATGACTATCTCTTTCTCGAAGTTGAACCGGTTACTTCTGACAGTCGTTTCAAGGTCATCTACTGTCGAATGCGGCGCTAGATGTTCGGCCACAGAGTTCTGTACGAATCGTTCCATCACGATCTGCTGGGCCGTTTTCATTTGTTCATTAGTCCACGTGAGTTCCATTGTAATGTTCCCCTCTTCAGTTGATATTGGAGTTCACCTTACCGATCAGGTGATCGGCCGCTTTATCCTTTAGCTTCTCATACATTGAGCCTTACGATAGCTTGGAATGATCCAAAGTCAGGGCTCGTTTCTGGTCCGCCAGCTTGGCCATATTTAGGCAGCTCGAAACATTCGTGGTCCCTCCTCCATTGTGTTCGATGGACAGTCAGGAGCCGTCCACCGCTTACCCGCTACTTGGCGTCATCTTGCCTCGCCGCTATTTTTTCGCCTGCGATTGGTTCTTCATGGCATGAATCTCGGCGATAATGTATCGATACAACCCGACGGTTAAATTAGAAATCGTCTCCAAGAGCGCAAATACATCCTCGGTAGATTTCTGCGAGCCACTGGTCAATTCGTAGATAGCGACGTCCAAATCGTCACGGCGAGCCTTGGTAGATTCCCATCGTTCCAGTATTTCTTCGTTGTGAAAGAGCGTTTTCAGGCGAACGGCATGCTCTAGTGATGGCTGGCACCGTTCGTTCGTTAGTTGCCATCACTCCCGGCGTTCACATAGGCCTCCTCGCGGAATCGCATTTCCTCATTATTGAGATTGAGAGCCTCGCTAAAGCAAAAAGAGCAGCGCGAACAGCGCAGCGGGTATCAGCTCGGCGAATGACCTGTTCGGGTCCGGTTTCATGTGCTCTGGCTCAGGTCCCAGCCCCAGCATGTAATCGGTCTCCGACAACAGGCCGTCGGGGACGTGAATGTCGTAGGGGCCGGGATAGACGTGGTCGACTCGGCCGTTGCTGTCGATGTACGCCGGGCTGCTTTGGAGACCGGAGAGCAGCACGGTTCCGGTCGTCCGAAGCGCAGCTCCCCCGGCGACCCGGAATGCGCCGCGTCCGTTGGGTGCGGGGGCGGGAGTCGCCACCGGCTCCACGGACATGAGCGCGCCAGACTCGACAGCCGCTGCCTCGGCCGACGCAGCCGTGGGCACCGGAGCCGGCGCAGCTTCGAGTACCGGCACCGGTGCGGGTTTGGGCGCCGGAGCCGGCGCGGCTTCAGGCGCCGGAGCCGGCGCAGATTCAGGTGCCGGAGCCGGCGCAGCTTCAGGTGCCGGAGCCGGCGCGGGTTTTGCGGGCGCTCCGACTATCGGCGCCGGGCGACCGGGAATGTCGTACGCCTGGTTTGGATTCGGATGTCCACTCGCTTCCCAACTGTGAGTGGCTTTGTAATAACCTGTCTTCTCGTCTCCTACGACGACACCACCCTCTCTCGCGAGGCTTTCCAGGGTATGCTTTTTCTGATATGCCTTTCTGCTGGTCGAATTGGCTTCAGCCTTGCCGTGCTCCTCCGGGGTGCTAACCTCGACGACCGTTGCAGTGTGGGTCTGCTTCCAGACAACAGACAAGTCCTTGGGTCCCGTGCCCTTTCCTGAACCAATGCCCTTTTTTGTGATGGGATCCTTGAATCTTGAGTGCTTGATAACCTTCTCTACGTCTGGCTGTGCCTCAAAGAAGGTTTTCCACTCATTTTCCAGATCCCCGCTGGTGCTATTGTGCAACTTGATTGATTTCTTCGGGCTCGCTGGCGCTGGCGCATCTGCAAGTCCAGTAGGGTCAACCAATCTGGTTGGGCGATCCTTGGCGTAGACGTAGAGGTTCGGACCATCAACGATGCCCAACGGATCGCCGCTTACCCACCTCCCGAGCCAAGCCGCGTAGTACCTCGCCCCGTGGTAATACAACCCGCTCTCCTCATCCCTCTCCTTCCCCGTATACCGATACCGCTTTGCCGGCGCTTTGATTGTTTCGTTCATCATCCGATACGCGCTTGTGCCGTACGGGTGATACTCCTCGTATGAAATGATCTTCGCTTCATGATCAAGCTCTAGACATGCCGAGCCAAGGTGGTTACTGTACTGATAACGGAACAGCGTTTGCGCCTCGACCGGCAATCCAGTTGGTCCGAGCTGCTGTGAGGATTCGGAGACAAGGACATCATCGACCAGCAGCACACGTTGTTCTCCTTCGAACAGGTGGTGCGACTCGATCTCTTCGATAACTCGGCCCGCCACCCAACGTCGGTAGCGCTCGAACCCGTCTAGATAGATGCGCTCCTCGATACCGTTTCCGTTGCGCTCAATACGTTTGCGGGAGCGCCGCTTTCCGCTGTCATACTGGTACCAGACCTCACCGCCGCCGCCGAGGTTGATGTAGCGGATCATGTCGCGGTGGTCCCATTGCAGGTAGAACTCCTTGGGCGTGGCGCCCAGGTTCAGCATATTGCCATGTGTGTCATACTGACAGGTGACCGCATTATTACGGTCACTGCCTGTCCAGGTCTGCCACAGCCGATTGCTGGCAGGTTGGGTCGCGTCTTCGAACGCATAGGCATATCGGCGCGTCCAGTCTCCGCAGTCAGCCTTATGTTCCATGACTATGAAATTGCCTACAGCGTCGTACTCGTAGCGTTGGGTATAACGCCGCAGTGTCGTGTCGCTAGGGATTGGGCCGCGCGGCCAGTTGACTTCAGGGATTGTTGGCGCGTCGGTGACGCCGGCCTGTTCGCGGCCGTTGGCTTCGATCAAGCGATACAACGCATCGTAGGTGTAGTCATTGCTCGGTTCGACCGCCCCGTTACGGAAGTAAATGGTCTGCTGGGCGTCGTCGTGGATGTGAGTGATGTTTCCAACCGGGTCGTACGTATAGTGCAAGTTCTGAACGCCGCAAGGGCGCTGCGGACGCGGAGCGCCAGCGGTGTTGCTGGCGCAGTCGCCCTTGGAAATGTCGTCGTCTCGCCGCGTAAAGAGATGAACCAGGCGGAAGGTTTCCGAGTCGTAGGTATAGCGCGTGGTCGTGTCGTTGCCGAGTTCCATGCTGAGCTTCTGGCCTTTGACGTTGTAGGTGATCCGCTTGATCACCTGTCGGCTGCGCTCCGTATCCTCGCTGAAGCTGACGCGGCCGCTCTCGTCCGTCGCCTTGGTGGCGCGAACGTGCAACCACTCCGAAACCAGCGCGCCGCGCTCGTTGTATTCGGGTTTGTAAACCGCCACACGGTTGGTGGCGCCCGGCGTCGGCTGTTCCGCGCCGTTTGCGCCGAAGGTGATGTCGCGATGCCAGTTGTAGAGCAGTGTCATGCGCCCCAGGGCATCGTATTCGGTGATCTGGTGGAATGTCTCGGCTTCGAGCAGGCTGCTGCGGGTCTCGATATCCCAGTTCAACACGCCCGTGGCGCTGTCGGCATCCGGCTTGATCAACATACGCGTAATGTGTGCAGGTTTGCCGGAGAGATCGATGCGCTCGACCGTGGAGAGGCCGCTCGGGTCCCAGTGCCTGACCGCCTGACCGATCAGCTTGCGCTGCTTTGCATCGGCTAGATTCGCAGCGCCGTTGGGCTGGTCGGTGTCGCAATAGTCGAATGCCTCGACCAACGCTGCCGCATTGGTATCGATCTTGAGCCACTGCTTGGTTGGCCGATGGAGTTTGTCGTATTCCGTATGGAATATACCCGTCTGCTCCGTGGAACCCGGGCCTTTGTCGTTCAGATCCCATGTCAGCATGGGTTTGCCAGCAGCGTCCATCAGCATCCAGCGGTCGCCGGCGTCCATGCTGTGCTGGAACAGCAGATTGCCGGCGATGTCGTAGCAGGGAACGCTGTAGATGCGTTTCCCGGTCGCCGGGTCCAACCGGTAGGGCAGATCATCAGTGGGATCGTTGTTGGCCTTAGGTGGCGAGATGTACTGCATGACGAGGTTGCCGCGCGCGTCGCGAATCCACAACGGTTTGCCTTCGGCGTCGAGCTTAGTGAAGGTGATGTACTTCTCGTCGCCTGTGGGGCCCCCGTTTGGATAGGCAAACTTGTTGTGAGCGATGGAGACAACTTCGCGGCCCAAGCTATCAAGAAAGACACGCGAGGGAGTATCGGCATGGACTTTGACCAGATCGGCGGCTCGGCGGTCTTCTGCATTGTCGTATTCGGCGAACCGCTGGTGGGTGGGGTCTGTTCTGCGCTTGTACCAGTCGCTATGGTTATTCCCTGAGGGATCGTAAGCCGTGTCGTTCTGGTCGTAGGTGGTCACGCGCCATGGCGAAAATTCCACGCGACTAAACGAACCGTCTGGCAGTTCCGTACGCACGAGCCGCCCAGGCGCGTCGTAATACATAATGGGCGTAACGCCGACTTCGTTCGTCGCTTCCATCTCGTCGAAGCGGTGCTCGGTCTTGCTGAAATACGGTTCGTACTGTTTGACCGGCTTGCCCTTGTTGTTGAGGATCGTTTTGCCACTCGCGATCCAACGCAGTGGCGGATTGGGCTCGGCCTGCGCCTTCTTTACCAACACCGTGCCCAGTCCGTCGGAGTATTCTACCGCCACCTGAATACGGTTTTCTTCGCTGCCAAGCTGGTTCAAGTGCCTCTCTCGCAGGATTACGCAAGCGCCGGCGGGACGGTGGCCGTATGTGATATGCCCGTTTTCCAACTTCTCGCCGAGATCGTACACGTATCGGGCAGTTGCATCTCTCAGCCAATTATCGCGCGGTATCCTCTCTTCATAGGGCGGTTGGGTAAAAAACGCCTCGACCTCATCTACAGTCAGCTCCGAGCGCAGATTCGCCAGGCTGTCGCCGGACTCGGTACCATCCTTCCCCATGACGGCGGAGGCGACAGGCATTCCAAGGATGTCGAAGGCAACGGCGCTGTAGTTGTCATTCGGATCTATGAGTTCGCTTGGCGCTAAGACTCGAAAGTCGAACTGATTAACGGTGACCGTGTTACCTAGCGGATCGGCGCTGCTAACAACGTACAGGTCTCGATCGTCGTAAGTGAGTGTCGTGGTATTGTCGAACGGATCGGTATAGCGCTCCGGCAGATAGAAATGTTGAGCGGCGTCGGCATTGAATCCAGCGACGCCCGAGCACATCCAGTACTCGTCGGTTGTCGGTTCCGGGGCGAAGCGCTCTACGAGCGCCTTGCCGCTTAAATAGCCGCTGATTTTGTTGGCATCGTCGAGAACACTGCGCCCGGTACTCGTATCAACCACATCATCGAGCTTGGCGCCAAACACGGCGTCCAACAAACTCCTGGTGAGCGCGAGTTTGTATTGCTCGTAGGTGAGACCCAGTCGGCCAAGCGTGCCGAGCGGCAGCGGCTCTTTGAGAAACCGGTCGGCGGCCTTAGGTCCTGTAGCGTCGTCATCGAAGAACAGCGTGCGCGCGTGCTCGACCAGACGCTTCGTCTTCACAGCGTCCTCTGGAACTTCATGATAAAGTATTTTTGCGACGGCCTTTGCGCCCTGATCGGGAAGAGAGTCGCTCAATCGGTAAGTACGCAACTCCGACAGATCAAAATAGAATCCTTGGGCTGGGGAAAAACCAGTCAGTTCGTAGGTCCGTACCTCGCACGGCGCACGCAAACGATGGTTGTCCGGGTCATCGATGACATCGTTGGTGTAGCGGGTCTCGGTGTACGCTAGATGCGGCCTATTCTGTACTTCCCGTATGAGATCAAGGCTGTCCTGATCGACCACATCACGAAAGGCGTGAGCGCGGATGCGCCCGGCCGAAAGCGCCGTTCCATAGAGCGCCAGCTCATCGATTATGCCGTTGAATGGACGATCCCTCTCTGTCTGGTTGCCAATACCGAGGCCGCTCTCAATGAGGTTGAATGGGGTTGGCGGCTTAGGAGAGACTCTGCCTGGCGCGCTGGTCTTACTGTCCAGAACGCCGTTGAGATAAATCCGAATAACTTTACCATCGTACGTGGCCGCTATATGGGTTTCTACGCCTTGCGCGACCGTGGAGACGCTGTTGGCAGGGATGCTGATTGGCACATCGCTCGTACGGATCCGCACTCGTACATGCCCGTCAGGGCATATCCCGAGGCCGTACTGCGCCACCTCCGCAAAGCTCGATTTCTCGACAATGCGCTGATGGATGTGTGGTGAATGGGGATGCGGCCCGTCCCATCGGATCTTCGCTTCCATCGTGATAAAAGGGGGACTGATGGCGTCGTTGTTTAGAACAATAATTCGTCCTGCCTGGCCGTCGAACAGAGCAGCCGAGTCGCTAGACCCGAGGCCCGGCGCCCCCAGCGTGACGCCACTCTCCGACACCTCGCCGCTGTGGTCATTGCCCGACAAATCACTCACGCTCGTGGAGCCCTCGGGCTCGTCGAAGCGATAGTAGGCGATAGGCCTGTCCGCCAACACTTGCGACATGAAACTCGGCTCCTGTTCAGTGCGCTGATATGCCACGGCCACCGATTGGAGGACGTTGCCTAATTCATCAAGTTTGAGATTGAGCGTATGGGAAATGCGCGGGTCGGGCGTCACGTCCTCGTGGGTCAAATCGAGTTCGTAGTGGTAAGTGATCGCCTCGCTCTCGGTCGCCAGAAACACCGCGTGCCGGTTCGTATTCTTCGGCTGCAGGCGCTCAATGTGGCAATTGTGATATGCGGTAGAGAAGAGTTTGACCGGGCGCTCCTTCTTCTCCTCCAGCGCATCCACATCGAGTTCATAGACCTCTTGACGTAGTGGCATTCCCTTGCACGCCCGCAGCGCTTCTCGCCACTCCTCTGTTGTGAGGTCCTGGGCGTTTAGATCAGGTTCACGCAAATCGTTTTCCTTGAACTTTCCGAGGGCGTTTGTTTCGCCGGGCCGGAGTTCCTCGAACCAGTTTGGGAAATATTCGTGCTTGAAATGCGAAAGGATACGGTCCCGGTCGAGAAAGGCTCCCGTATGGAACCATGTGACAGTCTTGATTGGCGGTTGGTAAAGCGTGTGGTCGTTTGTGATGTAGGGGCTGGCGACGTTGCCTGCGGAGAACTTGCCGTAGTCTTCCGTGTCGATCTGCTCGACGCGCCCGAAGCCGCGGAACTCGCGTTCGACCCCGTCGAAGTAGCCATGGTGGTAGCTGTACGTGGTGGAAAACGTCGTGCCTCGCCACTTGTCGGTCACGCTCACTCGCTCGACGACATGAACGGGGAACGGCAGCCGGGTGACCCATGGCCTGCCCGCCGCTTTGTCCTGCAGATAGAACTTCGTGGACGGCGCATAGCGCACTTCTGTGGTGGCGCCCAGGTTGTTCTTGACCTTGATCAGCAAGTGCGGCTTCTGCTCGCCCATCAGGTTCACGTAGCGCATCGGCCGCCCCGCATCGCCCGGGAGGGGCGACGACCACACTAGGCAGGCGGCGCCGTTGCCGAGTAGGTCGGTCGGCACGATGTTCGCCAAGTCATCGACGCGCGGGAACACATTCAGCACCCGCGGCTGGCTCCAACTGTTGCCCGATTGGTTGAAATAGATGCGAACGCCGTCGCGATGCAGGTAGATGATATCGGTGGTACCGCTGCCGTCGATGTCGGCCAGGCGGATGCGCTTGGGATCGAACTGGTCCGGGTCGTCGAAGCATAACGAGTGGTCGGGGGGGGCAGGCCAATCCATCGTGATTTTGCGGCCGAAGCGGCCATAGCCCAGATTGGGCCAGTAGCAGACTTCGCTGTTGCGGATACGGACGATGTCGGTCAGGCCGTCGCCGGAGAGATCGGCCAGGTAGATGGACTGCGAGCCATCGGCGAAGACGATGCGCGGACCTTCTTCCTCGTCGAGCGCCTGCGCGACGCGCCGGGCCGGGCCGAAGCCCTCTTCGGCAAGCGAGGCATGCCAGACAAAGGCGTCGTCTTCGGTGATGAGCACATCGGCGTGACCGTCGCCGTCCAGATCGATAAACTTGAGGTTTGGGTCGCGCAGGTCGCGGTTCAATCGCGAGGTGAAGGGGCGGAAGGACTGCCAGCCTTCGGCTTCATCATGTTCGTAGAGCCCGGGAGTGGGGCCTCCCATGACCACCGCGTCGGGTTGGCCATCGCCGGCCAGGTCCATGAACTCTGCGCCACCGCTGAGGGCGACGTTGGGTTTGAGGGCGACGGTTTCGAGCGCTGAGAACTTCGCCTTGATGACTTCGCTTCCGTCGGGCAGCTTTTCCGGGATCGAACTGAGGTTACGCTTGTAGAACCAGACGCCCGCTTGCTCGGTAAGAATGCCTGGGATGCCTTCGCCGTGCAGGTCGGTCCAGCGGTATGCGCCGCCATCCAGGCCGGCAGGAAGATTTTCGAGGCTCTGCGGATTCACTTCTTCCACCATGTCTTGCACAACCGGCTTGGTGTATTCGAATTCGACTGGCGGCAGAGATTTCTTCAGATATGTATCTGTGTTCTCCTGACGCAGGTAGCCGGATTGGCTTACTGAATCCAGAAAGGAATAGATCGGGTTGCTTGGGTCGTCATCATGCGAATAGGAAAAGTCCGTGGACCGGACAAGGCGGCCCGGGGCGGCGAGATTGGATGGTGAGTCCGGGGCGCCAGGCTCGGCGGGTAAACGATGAAACATCAATACACGCCGGCAGAGACGATAAGTGCGAACCTCGAAACCCGCTCGGTAGGTGGAAAAAGGGTCGACGCGAGTAGACCAATTCGCGCTGGTGGGCGGTGAGTAAACCGGCCGGGCCAATACGCGGCCTTCGGGATCGGGATCGTCCTCGGTGTAATGGCCGTCCTCGTAATCGAATACAACTTCGAAGTAGTAATTGGGTGGGTCGTCCGTCGGATTCTGATCGGGTGGCTGTGGCCATTCGGTTTCCGTCAACACAGGCAAGTATGGCTCACGGTTACCGTAGTAAATTCTCTTTGGGTAGCGGTTGGCGCTACGAGTGCGGTTCCGTTCGTTTGCCCGGGTTAGATTGACGTTTTCAGAATCTTCTTTCTTGTATTGATATACGATGACATTGCCTTTGTCGTCGTAGCTCTGGCAGATAAGCCAGCTGAAGATCCGGCTCTCATCGCTGGGGTCGTAAATGCGGCTCTCGTCGCTTTTCCCGTACCAGGTGGTGATGTTGTCCTTGGAAATGGAACGCCAGAACACGTCCCTCGCGTGGTCGATATTTGTCCAGCGCTCGATACGGGCGAAGAGTCCCTCGATGCGCGGGCGGTAACGGTCGACCCGGTAGGTCGCTGTGTTCACTGTTCGCTCCCGCTCCCACTCGCCGTGCTCATTCTGAATGAGCACTGGAACCAGGTCCTCGGCGCCGGAGAGGATGAAGACGTCAGAGTCCTCAGTGTCGATGTACTGAGGCAAGCCTTTGTCGGTCTTGCGGGTGATCGACGGGAGGGACAAGCTCCAGCCAAAGCCGAACGGGCCGTTGCCTGAACCGGAATCGTAGGAGAGCGACAGCTTTGGACCGAAGCCGGACCGACCGGGGCTGGTGGCAATAGGGATGGACATGGAACCGCTGCCCGTCACTGGATTGGCCGCGAACTTTTCGCCCATGCCCCGGATGGCGCCGCCACCCTTGGGCAGGGATATTGATGGGGCAGCAACCATAAACTGATCCCCGCGACTGCCCGAATCGCGCTCCTCAGTCTGTGGCGCAGATTTGCCAACACTGCTTTTTCGATCGTTTTCAGTCATCATGGCGCTTAAAGGAAAGAACGGCTGTCATCTGAAGTGGCTAGAATCTTCAACTCCATGCGGTCTCTTGTAACAGTGGCAATCACCCCCATTACTCGATATTCAAATTCGCAATCCTCCTTTTCTCACTCCAATCTCCCTTCCAGATTACTGCTTTTATCAACACTCGTTATCCGCGAGACCGGGAAGAACCAAAAGCGTTCTTATGTGATTGTGTCGATTGAACACTGGAGAAAGGTTTCCTTATCCCAAAGTGGTTCGAATTATGCTCAGCCTGCGGTTTTTCCCGGTCTCGTGTTTCTCTGAACCTGTCATTCAGTTAAGCGTGAAACCAGGGCGAAACAGCTCACGTTGAACGAAAAATTGTTCAGCCGGGGAAACGGTCATGCCGGACCATGGAGCTCAGGATCTAACTTTATTATTGTTCCGCATTATTGTTCCGCCCACTCTGGCAGACGCCGTTTACGCCTGAAAACCGCCACATCGCGGAAATTATTTTTAGAATTTCCCCTTCGGGCGTTCGATGTTGACACTATTATCCGGTGTGGCGCACAATCCGGCTTTGCGCGTATCCGAAGCTGGCATCTTTATATTGCTGATACTAATCGTCCTGATAGTCAGCGGAGCAACCAGTCACAGTCATCACAACCGGAAAACTCCGCATTCCGATTTCTCCTTGCGTCTTTGATCTATTGTCTTCCACCTTGTAAGGCGAAAAATGACTCCGAAACACGACACGCCGGGTCATTTTTTTTTGCCTCAGTGAAGTAGGCGGGACTCTTTTCTACTTATCGCTTAACCGGCCGGTTCAAACGACTATGGAAAACGCACTTGCCTCTGACATTTATGAAACGACCCGTCTGCTGAAGGCGTGGAGCGAGGGCGATGAGACGGCGCTGGAGCTGCTGGTTCCGCTGGTTGACGCCGAGCTACGCCGTCTGGCGCGCCATTACCTGCGTCAGGAACGGCCCGATCACATCCTGCAAACGACGGCGCTGGTCAATGAAGCATGGGTGAGGTTGATCAACTGGCCGGACGTTAGTTGGCAGAACCGCGCGCATTTCATCGGCCTGGCCGCGCAACTGATGCGCCGCGTCCTCGTAGACGAAGCGCGGGGGAGGCGGGCGCAGAAACATGGCGGCGACGCCGTGCATGTTTCGCTCACTAACGCCGAAGGAATCGCGCACGGAAAGAGCGCGGACCTGGTGGCGCTGGACGACGCGCTGAACGAGCTGGCGACGTTTGACGAGCTCCAGAGCAAAATTGTCGAGCTGCGTTTCTTCGGCGGGCTGAGCCTGGAGGAGACAGCAGAGGCGTTGAAGACATCGGCACGCACCGTGCAGCGGGAATGGAGTATGGCGCGGGCGTGGCTCTACCGTGAGCTTAAAAGGGGAGAGTGATGGACGCGAAGCGATGGGGGCAAATCAAGGAAATCTATGCCCGCGCGCTAGATATCAGCATCGAAGAGCGCGAGAACTTTCTTGCTGAGGCCTGCGCCGGCGCCGCCGATCTTCGCTGCGAAGTCGAATCGCTGCTCGCCGCGCACGCAGAAGCCGGGACATTCCTTCAGGCGCCAACCATCGAAGTCGCCGCGCAGGAAATCGTCGCGGACGATTTTACCTCTACCGCGCCTGCTAAATTGCCCGCCACGCTTCAGCTTATCGGACAGAAACTGGCGAACTACAAAATCATTTCACTGTTGGGCAAAGGCGGGATGGGAGTGGTCTACGAGGCCGAGCAGCAACACCCTCGGCGGCGCGTGGCGCTGAAGGTCATTCGCGGCGGGAGGCTCGTGGATGAGTTTCAGGTCAAACTGTTTCGGCGTGAAGCGCAGGCGCTGGCTCGACTTAAACATCCGGGTATCGCGGCTATCTACGAAGCGGGATGCGCTGACGACGGCCAGCATTACTTCGTTATGGAGTTGGTGCGCGGGATTCCCTTGCTCGATTACGTGAAGGGACGCAGGCTCACGGGCACGCAGGCGCCCAGTAAAATCAGGCGGCGGTTGGAACTGTTCCTCAAGATTTGCGAGGCGATCAGCTACGCCCATCAGCGCGGGGTGATTCACCGCGATTTGAAACCAGCCAACATCCTGGTCGCCGACGAGTCCAAAGGGCAGGGCCTCGATGGCCCAAGCGTGAGCCGAGTTGAGGTAAAGATCCTAGACTTCGGGCTAGCCCGCATCACAGACGAAGACGGCGCTGGCGTATCGAGCCTAAGCCAGGCCGGCCAAATCAGGGGCACATTGCCTTATATGACCCCGGAGCAAATCCGCGGCGACCTCGATCAGATTGACGTGCGCGCCGATGTCTTTGCGCTTGGGGTGATTCTGTATGAGCTATTGGCCGAGCGGCTGCCTTACGATCTCGAATGCGTAACGCTGCCGCAAGCCATCCGCATCATCTGTGAGGAGGATCCGAGACCGCTGAACCGCGCTTGGGGAGAGTCGCGCGACCGTGAAAGCAGGAAGACAGAGCGTATAGATCGGGATGTCGAGACGATCGCGCTCAAGGCTCTAGAGAAAGAGCCGGGACGTCGGTATCGGAGCGCGGCGGCGATGGCGGAGGATGTGACGCGATACCTGACCAATCAGCCGATCCAGGCTCGATCTCCAAGTCCTATTTATCAATTTCGTAAGCTGGTAGCTCGGCACAAAGTCCCTTTTGCATCATTGGGGGCAGTGTTCACGCTGCTCATCGGATTTGCGATCATGATGGCCGTGCAATCGGCGCGCATCGCCCGCGAGCGTGACAAAGTCATACAGCAGGAATTATCCAACCGCCGGCTACTGTATGCGGCGCATATGAACCTGGCGCAGCAGGCCTGGGAGAGCGCTGATGCAGGACGGGTCGAAGAGCTGTTGGATTTGCACCGCCCACATTCGGGGGGTGATGATCTACGCGGCTTCGAGTGGTACTACCTGTGGCGTCACATACACAGGTTTTCATTCACCTTACGCTACAAAAACGCTATCTACTCAGTTGCCTTCTCGCCCGACGGGAAGCGGCTGGTTACTGGAAGCACTGATCACACAGTCACGGTGTGGGACTCCGCCACCGGCCAGGAGCTGCTCACACTTAGAGGGCATTCGAGCGATGTATCTTCAGTTGCCTTCTCGCCCGACGGGAAGCGGCTGGCGACCGCGAGTTTTGATCGCGCAGTCAAGTTGTGGGACGCCGCCACCGGCCAGGAATTGCTCACACTCAACGGGCATTCGAGCCCAGTCTCGTCTGTCGCCTTCTCGCCCGACGGGAAGCGGCTGGCGACAGGGAGTCATGATCGCGCAGTCAAGCTGTGGGACGCCGCTACGGGCCAGCACCTGCTCACACTCAACGGGCATTCGGATACGGTCTATTCAGTAGCAATCTCGCCAGACGGGAAGCGGCTGGCGACCGCGAGCGGTGATGGCACAGCCAAGCTGTGGGACGCCGCCACCGGCCGGGAGCTGCTTACACTCAACGTGCATTTGAGCGCTGTCCATTCAGTCGCCTTCTCGCCCGACGGGAAGCGGCTGGCGACAGGGAGCGGTGATCGTAGCGTTAAGCTGTGGGACGCCGGCACCGGCCAGCAACTGCTCACACTCAACGGGCATTCGAGCTCAGTCTCGTCTGTCGCCTTCTCTCCCGACGGGAAGCGGCTGGCGGCTGCGAGCTTTGATCCCACAGTCACGGTGTCAGACGCAGCCACGGGCCAGCAACTACTCACACTCAACGAGCATTCGAGCCCAGTCTCGTCTGTCGCCTTCTCGCCCGACGGGAAGAGACTGGCGACTGGGAGTCTTGATCACACAATCAAGCTGTGGGACGTCGCCACCGACCAAGAGTTGATCAGTCAGTCGCCGGTAATTCTTGTTTCGCCAAATTTGAGCCAGGTCTCTTCAGTAGCCTTCTCGCCCGACGGGAAGCGGCTGGCGACCGCGAGCGGTGATCGTACAGTCAAGCTGTCAGTCGGTGATCGTACAGTCGAGCTGCCCGTCGAGCGGTCATTCAAGCTGTGGGACGCCGCCACCGGCCAGGAGCTGCTCACACTCAGAGGGCATTCGAGCGACGTATCTTCAGTTGCCTTCTCGCCCGACGGGAGGCGGCTGGCGACAGGGATTTATGGTCGCGCAGTCCAGCTGTGGGACGCCGCCACCGGCCAGGAGCTGCTCACACTCAAGGGGCATTCGGACTCGGTCCAGTCGGTGGCCTTCTCGCCCGACGGGAGGCGGCTGGCGACAGGGAGTCGTGATCGCTCAGTTAAGCTGTGGGACGCCGCCACCGGCCAGGAGATCCTCACACTCAAAGGACATTTGGGCTATGTCAATTCAGCGGCCTTCTCGCCCGACGGGAGGCGGCTGGCGACGGGGAGTCGTGATCGCTCAGTTAAGCTGTGGGACGCCGCCACCGGCCAGGAGACGCTCACACTCAAGGGACATTCGGATACGGTCACGTCAGTGGCCTTCTCGCCCGATGGGAAGCGGCTGGCGACCGGGAGCGGTGATCGCACAGTCAAGCTGTGGGACGCCGCCACCGGCCAGGAGCTGCTCACACTCAAGGGACATTCGGATACGGTCATGTCAGTGGCCTTCTCGCCCGACGGGAAGCGGCTGGTGACCGGGAGCGGTGATCGCACAGTCAAGCTGTGGGACGCCACCACCGGCCAGGAGTTGCTCACACTCAAATGGCATCTGGATCCTGTCTGGTCAGTGGCCTTCTCGCCCGACGGGAAGCGGCTGGCGACCGCGAGCGGTGTTCGCACAATCAAGCTGTGGGACGCCGCCACGGAACAGGAAGTTTTGTCTTGGAGCAAGCAGTAAGACGGCTAAGGTGATTTCACAATGGCGCGTTTCGATGGCCGGGTCTAAGAGATGGTCAGGTCACGAGTGTTGATTGACATCACCTGCGCACGCGGTAGAAGAGCAAAATTGTCGAGCTGCGCTTCTTTGGCGAGCTGAGCCTGGAGGAAACCGCCGAGGCGTTAAAGATTTCGACGCGCACCGTACAGCGCGAATGGAGTCTGGCGCAGGCGTGGCTCTATCGTGAGCTTAGCCGGGGAGAATGATGGACGCGAAACGGTGGAACCAGATCAAGGAAATCTATGGCCGCGCGATCGATCTCTGCGGAGATGAGCGCGTGGGCTTTCTTGCAGGAGCTTGCGACAGTGATGCTGATCTGCGCCGCGAAATCGAAACGCTGCTCGCCGCGCACGCAGACGCCGGAACATTTCTTGAGTCGGCCGCAGTGGAAGTCGCCGCGCGTGAAATCGTCGCTGAAGAGGTTAGTTCTCCTGCGACGCAACTTATCGGGCGGGAACTAGCCAACTACAAAATTGTTTCAATGCTGGGCAGAGGCGGAATGGGCGAAATATATCTGGCCCAGGATACAAGGCTCGGCCGCAAAGTGGCGCTCAAACTGCTGCCCACCAGGCTCACTCAGGACGAGGATCGGGTTCGCCGCTTCGTGCGGGAGGCAAAAGCCGCGAGCGCGCTAAATCATCCAAACGTCGTGACCATCCACGAGGTCGGCGAGGACGAGGCAGGCCATTTCATTGTGATGGAACTGGTGGAGGGGCAGACACTCCGCGCTATGAAAAAGCCTTGCGCGCTGGAAACCTTTTTCAATCTCGGCGTGCAGATCGCCAGGGCGCTCGGCGCCACACACGCCGCGGGCATCACGCACCGCGACATCAAGCCCGATAACATCATGGCGCGTGACGACGGTTACGTGAAGGTTCTCGACTTCGGGCTGGCGCGGCTGATCACCGCCACGGCAAATGACCCTGAAGCCATCATGCTGGCGCAGAACTCCGCGCCAGGCATGTTGCTCGGCACGGCGGCCTATATGTCTCCCGAACAGGCTCGCGGAGAAATCGTGACGAACTCGACCGACATCTTCGCTTTGGGCGTTGTTTTTTATGAGCTTACAACCGGCCGGCATCCGTTCGAAGCCGGCACGATGATCGGCATCATGCATGCCATCTCTTCACAATCGCCGTTGCCTCCTTCACGATTGAATCCCGAAATCCCCGCCGCGCTCGACGCGCTGATCTTACGGATGCTGGAGAAGGACGCCGGTATGCGCCCGACGGCGGCGGAAGTCGCGGCGGCGCTGCGCGAGACGGAGAGGCGGAAAGAAGGGGGTCTGGAGAGACATATCCCTGGGCCTCTCCGCCGCAATACGGTTGGACGGGAGCGAGAAGGAGCGGAATTACGCTCCGGTTTCGCGTCGGCGCGGGCGGGGCGTGGACTGCTGTTGTGCGTGGCGGGCGAGCCGGGCATTGGCAAGACGACTTTCGTCGAAGATTTCCTTGCCGAGCTCGCCGCCGAAGGGCATTACGCGATTGCGCGCGGCAAATGTTCCGAACGGCTAGCCGGTGCGGAAGCTTACCTGCCTCTGCTCGAAGCGCTCGAGAGCTTGTTGCGGAGCGGCGCCGTCCCGTCGGCGGCGCGGGTGATGAAACAGATCGCGCCGACATGGTACGCGCAGGTCGTTCCCGGCGCCCGAGACGATGAAGAGCCGGCGCAGTCGCTCAATGAAGTCAGAGCCGTCTCGCAGGAGCGGATGAAGCGGGAACTCGGCGCTTTCTTCCAGGAGGTCTCGCGGCTGCGCCCGTTGGCGCTCTTCATCGACGACCTGCACTGGGCAGACGTTTCGACTATCGACATGCTCAGCTTTCTCGCAGGCAGGTTCGACGCGCTGGGCGCGCTGATTATCGTCGCATACCGGCCCTCGGACATGCTGCTTGCGGAGCATCCGTTTTTGCGGATCAAGCCCGACTTGCAAGCGCGCGGCGCGTGCCGTGAACTGGCGCTCGAGTTTCTGAACCGGGCGGAGATCGAACAGTACCTGGCCCTCGAATTTCCCGGCCATCTTTTTCCGCCCGAATTACTGGAGCTGATTCACGCGAAGACAGAGGGCAACCCGCTCTTCCTGGTCGACCTCGCGCATTACCTGCGCGATCGCGGCGTGATCGCGCAAACGGGCGGCGCGTGGACGCTCGCGCAAAAATTGCCCGAGATTGAGCGAGAGCTGCCGGAATCGGTACGCGGGATGATCGAACGCAAGGTCGCGCAACTGAGCGAAGAAGACCGAAGGCTGCTAGCGGCGGCCGGCGTGCAGGGTTACGAGTTCGATTCGGCGACGGTCGCAAAGGCGCTGAGCCTCAGCGATGACGAAGTCGAAGAGCGATTGGAGAAGCTGGAACGTGTTTACGCCTTCGTGAATCTGGTCGGCGAAGAAGAGTTTCCGAATCGCGCGGCGACGCTGCGGTATCGCTTCGTTCACGCGCTCTATCAGAACGCGCTATACGCCGGCTTGCGAGCGACTCGCCGGGCGACGATGAGCGCCGCCGTCGCACAAGCGCTGCTCGTTTTTTACGGCGACCAGAGCGGCGAACTCGCGGCGGAACTCGCGGCGCTGTTCGAGGCGGCGCGGGACTTTGCGCGCGCCGCGAATTACTACCTGCTGGCCGCTCAAAACGCCGCGCGGATCTTCGCCTTCAGTGAAACTATCGTATTGACGCGACGCGGGCTGGAAGTGCTGAAGACCCTGCCTGAATCGCCAGAGCTCATCCGACAAGAACTGAATTTACAGGTTACTCTGGGGCAGTCGCTGGCAACCACGCAAGGATGGGCCACGCCGGAAGTCGCACAGTCTTACCGCCGGGCGCGGGAAATCTCTAAGCAGGCCGGAGAAAGTCAGGAGTTCTTCTCGGCTCTTTATGGGCTGTCTTGGTATTATGTGATTAGAGGAGAGCTGAGCAACGCGCGTGAGGTCTCTGAGGAACTGCTTCGCCTGGCGTTGAAGGAGCAGGATTCGGATCGCACTATAGCGGCGCATTTTACAATGGGAGCCTCACTGCATCTCATGGGCGAATTGGCGCCGGCGGAAGAGCATCATACACGTGTAATGGAGCTCTATCATCCCACCCAGAGCCTACAGGCTTACACTGTAATTTCGGAACCAGGAGTAACGTGCTATTGCCTGTCATGCCGAGGATTGTGGCTGCTGGGTTTTCCTGAAAAAGCGCTTGATAGAATACGGGAAGCGGATGCTTTCGCTCGTTTACAATCAGACCCTCGCACCCACGGGTGTGCGCTCTGGCACAGGGCATATCTCTGCGCCTGTCTCAATGATTATCCAGGTTGTCAGGAACACTCTGAAGCGGTGATCGCTCTCGCTTATGAAAAAGGTATGGCCGACTATATTGCTTGGTCAACAATGATTCATGGATATGCCCTGGCTATGCAAAACAGGTTGGAGGAAGGGATCGCCGAAATTCGTGAAGGGCTGGCTGTCGTACAAATGGCCGGAGCGGAGGTGGGCGCGTCAATGTTTCGAGCCATGCTGCTTGAAGCCTTGGTGAGAGCCGGGCGAATTGAAGAAGGCCTTGATTGCTTTGATGAAGCCTTAACCATTATCAGCCGTACGGAAGAATCTTTTTACGAAGCGGAAATCTACCGCCTCAAGGGCGCCTTATTGCTTCAATCCGCCGTCAGCGATCTGCCCTCAGCAATAAGCGAAAAGCGGGTTGAAGCGGAAGCCTGTTTCCAAAAGGCCATCGAAGTTGCGCGGCGGCAGCAGGCGAGGTCTTTAGAGTTGCGCGCCACGATGGGCCTCGCGCGACTGTGGCGCGAGCAAGGCAAAACAGCCGAAGGGCGTCAGGCGCTCGCGGAGATTTACGGCTGGTTCACCGAGGGCCTCGACACATCGGATTTGCAAGACGCCGAGGCTTTGCTGGAAGAACTGCGAAGGGAATGAAGGATTTCGTTTCGATTCGATGATACGACTGCGAGCGGAAAGGGTTCAGCCACACATAATAACTGTTATGCGGAAAGGGCGGGTATTCGGGTATCCATCGACTTCGTTTCCCAACCGTCATAGAACCGCTGAATCGGAAAAGTTGTCTGAAGCGTCTGACAAGGATAAGTAGATCAGGTCGGACTTCAAGGCCTTGTCCAAGAGGATAAAACAAAACGCCTAAATCGGCGCCTCGAAGAAAGGCAACTTTCTCTTGTTCTCTCCGAATCTGAAGCCGTATCATCCGCACTGCGCTTGCCATCCTGATTCATCGGCCTTCAGTAGATTTGATTCAATATGCTAAGCGCATCGCGACGCCATTTTCATAAGGGCGAATCGAAGAAAGCAACGAAGCGGACCTATCTATAGTGGGATAAAGCGTAGACCCACTGAAGAAAAAATACGCAACATTATTTTGCGAGGAGATTATGGAATTTAAGAACCTCGAGATTTCAGAATTTATTCGCTACATCCTGACAGGGTTTAACTTTGTTCTTTTTATCATTATTCTTCCCACAGCATATAAAAAGCCCGGTCTTACAAAGGAGTTATTATCTAGTTCATCATTCTTCGTTGTTATTCTTTTGAGCGTGGCTATAGGTTATCTGCTCGATATTCTCAAGGCCTACCAGATGACTCCTAAATTTGCGTCTAAACGGGCGCAATTTATGGATGCCATAGCGCAGACACTTGATGTCCCTAGCCAATACGCTTCGAATTACTTTTCGTTGGCTTCCAAACTTATGAAAAAGTTTGGAATGTTTTCTATTGACCGGGACCGCGCAGAATGGGTTCTGATGCTTAACACTGGAGTAACGTTAAGCATTTCATCTATAGTATGGCTTCTAATTTCGATACACGAGTTATTTCAACCAACGGTTTCTTCACGAATTGTTATCCCTTTATTCGCCATTATTATCTCGATAGCCTGTTCCATCCGATTGTTTAAGGTTGCGAATCGTGAAAGAGAAAAGGGCAACCAAGGTTTTCTAATCATTCTTGAAAAGAATAAGTCGCTAATCTTAGATAGTTGGATATTGACTTCCCCTGTTATTGAAGACAAAAAGGCAGTCAAAGAAGGCTCAGAACAGGGAATGATAGAGCCTTTACCCACACAGAAAACTGCGGCTTGAGCTGGAGCAAAAGGCTTTTTGGACGACGGCACGCGATTTGACTTCGGCTCCTTCCTGCCTTTCTCCAGCTTCCCTGCCGAGTTTTCTCTTTGGGGCTTGTCGTCGTCAATCATGGCGTGCTCTTTCGTCTCGGTGATATGTGATCAATCCCTTTATTCAACCGCTTGCGGATCGCGGCAGTTAGTCGCTGCCTTGCGACGCCAGGGCGGGTAGCGGCTAGGCCAAAATTCCTCTTTGGGCCAAGAGTTCAAAGTGTCGAACAATCTTTTCGGCCAGACGCTTATCCTTCACCAGAAGGCCCATTTCCATGTTCAAATTGAGCGCATATCGGGTGAGATTCGCGCTCGAAATCAACACCGAGTCACGATCAGCCACCGCGCATTTGGCATGTACCGAGCCAA
>WNFV01001568.1_pt1 | contig 31591 bp, 29 predicted proteins | sample 5400101 | NCBI WGS metagenome assembly WNFV01 (sample SAMN13153361, study PRJNA577476) | soil metagenome | isolation source: 115 cm soil or saprolite under grassland replicate 1 | place: USA:California | collected 2016-06-15 | reverse complement strand
CTCCGAGCAGGGCGTAACCATCCAGACCTTCCAGTTCAAGCCCACGCCCATCGAGGTGGCGGCGGGAACCAGGGTGAGCTTCACGAACCAGGACGACATCACCCACACCGTCACCTCGGGCACTCCCGACAGCCCCGACGGCAAGTTCAGTCATCGCCTCGAGGGCAAGGGCATCACCGCCACCGTCGAGCTCGGCAAGCCCGGTGTCTACCCATACTTCTGCGAGCGGCACCGGTCGATGCGCGGCGAGATCCGCGTCAAGTAACCCATTCACGAGGAGGAGAGAGCCATGAAGCGTCTTGTCTCGAGTATCGTGGGAGCCGTTGCGGCCGCGGCGATCCTGGCCGTCAACATCGGAGAGCCGATCGCGCGCGCGGAAGCGCAGCAGAGGCACGCCATGACGGCGATGGCCACCTCCAGCACCAAGGCGTCGGGGCTGCGCTCCACGCTCAACACGCTCTTCCAGGAGCACATCTACCTGGCCGCGGCGGCCACGGGCGCCGCCCTGGGCGGGCGCGAAGCCGAGTTCAAGGCCGCGGCCGCCGCGCTGGACGCCAACTCGGTCGCCATCTCCAAGGCCATCGGCAGCGTCTACGGCCAGGGCGCCGAGGACGCCTTCCTGCCCTTGTGGCGGAGGCATATCGGCATGGTCGTCGAGTACACGGTGGGCGTGGCCACCAGCGACAAGGCCAAGCAGGACAAGGCGGTGGCCGATCTCATCGGCTACACCCAGGATTTCGGCGCCTTCCTACAGTCGGCCAACCCGAATCTGCCCAAGAGCGTGGTGGCCGATCTCGTCAGGCACCACGTGGTGACGCTCAAGGAAGTCATCGACGCCCAGGCCTCCAAGGACCAGGCCAAGACGTATCTGGCGATGCGCACGGCGGCCGGCCACATGCAGATGATCGCCGATCCGCTCGCCGAGGCCATCGTCAAGCAGTTCCCCGACAAGTTCGGAAGCTAGCGGCTAGCTCGCCCTCCCGCTCTCCGCCCCGGCGGCGAGCGGGAGGGCGAAGGCGGCGCGGCGCATCAGGTCTTTCTCTCGAGCTCGGCCACCGCCCGCTCGGCGATCGTGGTATCCACGAGATCTTCATAGCGATGGGTCCTGGTGATGAAACCGCCCGACTGGAGAATGTTCTGGAGGTAGTCGAAGCCGGGACGCCGAAGGATCGGATCGCCGGACCATGTACCCTGCTTGGAAAATCGTCCGACGGCGCGTTCGAGAATGGTCCGATCGATGTCGGGAAACCCCGGCGCCACCGCGTCCGCTATGGCCTCCGGGTCGTGCCCGGCCAGCCAGCGCTGGGTGCGGTAGATCGCCCGCGTGAAGCGGAGGATCGTCTCGGGCTCGCGGCGGAGGAAGTCGGGCGTGGTCATGTAGGAGGTGAACGGCACGGGCCCCGTCGCCTCCCCCATGGAGGCCACCAGGTGCGCCTCGCCGCCCCCCAGCATCTGCTCCACGAGGGGCTGCGTCTGCTCGAAGAAGTCGCCGTGCCCGGAGCGGAAGGCGGCGAGCGCCTCCGGCACGGGGCGATGGCGCTCGATGTTCACGGTGGCCGGATCCACACCGTGTCGGCGCAGCACGGTGAGCATGCACTGCCAGGGCGTGGGCGCCTCCGCGAAGGAGATGACGGTCTTGCCCACGAGATCCGTCCAGCGAAAGCCCGGCCGCGGCTCGCGACCGAGGAGAAAGAAGCCGCTCCGGCTGCACACCTCGGCGAAGTGCGGGAGCAATCGCCCGCCACGATCCACCAGGTCGAAGCTCCGCATGAGTCCGCCGAGCGAGATCTCGATGCTGCCGTCGAGCACCGCATCGACCGTGCTCTTGCCATAGGCGGCCGCGGCCATCCACTTGACGTCGAGCCCTTCCTCGCGGAAGTGGCCGAGGGCGGCTCCCGCGGCGAGCGGCGTGTAGAACGGTGTGTAGAACGGCATGAGCACGGTCAGGGGACGCAGGGTCACGATCGGTGTCCCTCCGAGGCAAGAGCGGCGATTTGCGGCATCGTATCCCTGTTCCCCTCAGGTCGCGTGGCGAGAGCCGCCCACGGCCACGAGGACGGCCGCCACCACCACCACCGGAACGAAAGCGGCCAGCGGACGCGCATAGGCCTGGGCCACGCCCCCCGTCACCGCGCCCGCCACGAGGGCGCCGATGATCAACGTCATCCGCCGGCGCTCGCCCGTCGCGCCCGAGACGGCCGTCAGCTCGGCCACCAGGGCGGTGATGGTGCCCGTGATGAAGGTGGTCGAGACGCCGGGCACGGCCAGCCGTCGCGCCACGGCGCTCTGGATGCCCATGGCCAGGCCCGAGAGCACGATGAGGACGATGAGCGCGGCACCGGCGAAGCGCGGCAGGCTGAGCCACCATCCGACGGCGAAGACCCCGAGCACGGCGAACTCGACGCACAGGGCGAGCGTGATCCCACGCGACCAGACGACACGCTCGCGCGGCGGACCGACGAGCTTGGCGGCCACGATGACACCGAGGACGAACCCGACGATGGCCGCGCTCGAATGCGCCACCTGCTGCTCCTGGGTCTGGCCGATGGCGAGGCCGAGGAGCACGGCATTGCCCGTCATGTTGGCGGTGAAGACCCGGCTCAGGCCCAGATAGCTCAGGGCGTCGACGCAGCCGGCGGCGAAGGCGAGGGCCAGGAGTATCCGGTCCCGACGCGCCGCCGCCATGTTCGAATCAGCCCCCGCTCTCGCTTTCGGCATCGTCTCCTTCGGATAGTCGCACAAAGAGGTGCGGGCCGGCTTTCTTGGTCGGAGCCGACACGCCGTCTATACTGGCCGCGGTTGCTCCCGCTGTCCCACCGTCTCAAGGAGGGCATCCGTGGGCTGGCTCGATCGCTTCCCCGCACGGAAACCCGCGACCGATCCGCAAGCTCTCGCCAGCGTCTTGCCCCTCGACGAAGAGGAGTCCGGCGCCGAGACGGGGAAGGTGACCGCGGTGCTCTTCTACCGCGATGCCACGAGCGAATGGCCGGTGGTGACGGAGGCCGACCCGCGCGCGTGGCTCTCGGTGGAGGCGTGGCCGAGTTGGTTCGTCGACGTGTCGGTGGGGCGATTCTGGCCCGTGGACCGCATCATCAAGCAAGACCCGAGCCGATGAATCTCGTGCAGGGCTACGGGATCGCCGTCACCTGGGCCATCACCTTCATGGTGCTGGCCTTCATCGTGCGCTGGGTGTTCGGCCGGCTCAACCTCTTCTCGCTCCGCGCGGCGTCGCAGAAGAAGGACGGGTCGGTAGGACACGTGCTCCGCGGCCTCTACATCGCCCTCGCCATCATCTCGCTCGCGGCCATCCAGTCCACGCGCAGCCTCACGTGGGCCCTCGTGGACACCGTGATCAGCATGGCCCTCGTCCTCGTCTTCTTCAAGATCTACGACTGGATCGATCCCCGCGATTTCTCCGCCGAGCTCGAGGCCGACAATCGCATGCTCGGCCTGGAGCTCGAAGGCCTCTTCATCGTCCTCGCGGCCGTGATCGTGGGCGCCATGAACTTCCTGGGCGGCTAGGGCATCTACACGCGCCGGGGCGCGGATCACCGGGCGCGAAGCCGTGTACACGCCAACCCTCATCAGAGCACGCCCAGGGCCTTCAGCACGACGTCGGGCGTCATGGGTTGTGAGGTGACCCGCGCGCCGAAAGGAGCGAGCGCGTCATTGACGGCATTGAGCACGGCACCGGGAGCGCCCGCGGTGCCCGCCTCGCCCGCCCCCTTGAAGCCGCCTTCGGCGTAGGTGGTGGGCGTCTCGACATGACCGACCACGATGTCGGGCATCTCCGCGGCCATGGGCACGAGATAGTCCATCATGGTTCCGGTGAGCAGCTGCCCATGCTCGTCGTAGACGAGGTGCTCGTAGAGCGCGGCGCCGATCCCCTGGACGATGGCCCCGCGGAGCTGCTCGTCGACGAGGCGCGGGTTGATGAGGCGACCGCAGTCCTCGACGCACCAGTGCTTGAGGAGCCGCACGAACCCCGTCTCCACATCCACCTCGACATGGGAGAGCTGAATGCCGTTGGTGAACGCGAAGCCCTGATGCCGCGGCACGTAGTGACGCGTCACCGTCAGCTCCGACTGGAAGTCCTTGGGCAGCGTATCGGGACGGAAGTAGGCGACGCGGCCCAGATCGGCCAGCTCGAGCCTCACCTCGCCCGTGAGCGTATCGACGATCTTCCCGAGCCGGATGTCGAGATCATCGGGCTCGCATTGGAGCATGGCCGCGGCCACCTTGAGGATGCTGTCGCGGATGGCCCTGCCCGTGAGGAGGGCCGCCTCGCCGCCGATGCCCGCGCCGCGCGAGGCCCAGGTGCCGCCCCCATAAGGCGAGACCATGGTGTCGCCCGTCAGCACGCGGACGTCTTCCATGGGGACACCGACCGTGCTCGCCACCACCTGGGCGATGATCGTATCCGTCCCCTGCCCTTGCTCCGTCACGCCCGTCATGCAGGTGAGCTTGCCCGAGGGCTCGAGCTTGATGGTGCAGCCGTCCTGCGACGAGATGCGCGCGCCGCCTACCCCGTAGAAGGCCGGGCCCGGCGTGGTCAGCTCGATGAAGGCGCAGAGGCCGAGGCCACGGTAGATCCCTTGCGTGCGGAGCCGGTCGCGCTCCGCGCAGAGCGCCCGATAGTCCGAGATCTCCAGCAGCTTGTCGAGCGCCTCCTCGTGGGAGAGCCGCTCGAAGAAGTAGCCGGTCTGTGAGGTGTGCGTGTACATATCGGCGGTGACGTAGTTCTTCCGGCGCAGCTCGACCGGGTCGAGCCCGAGCTCTCGCGCCGCGCCGTCCACCATGGCTTCCATCACCGCGAAGGCGATGGGATGGCCGACCGCGCGGTACTGGCACATGGGCGTCTTGTTCTGGAAGACCACGCGCAGGGTGGCCGCGTAGTCGGGGAAGCGGTAGACGCCGGGCGTGAGGCGCACGGTCTGGTTGCCCTCGACGGCGCTCGTGCGCGGGTACACGGAGTAGGGGCCGATGCCCGTGAGATCGTCCACGCGCATGCCGAGGATGGTCCCGTCGCGCTTGATGGCCAGCTCCGCCTTCACGCGGTGCTCGCGCGCGTGGATGTCGCTCACGAAGGACTCGAGGCGATCGGCGGTGAACTTGACCGGCCGGCCCAGCATCACGCTGAGCGCGCAGGTGGCCATCTCGTCCGGGTAGACGTGCACTTTGATGCCGAAGCTCCCGCCCACGTCCTTGCAGATGACGCGGACGTCGTGCTCGGGCAGATTCAGGTGGCGCGCCAAGATGTCCTGCATCATGTTGGGGGCCTGGAACGAGTGGTAGACGGTCAGCCGCCGCTCCGACGGGTCGAAGTCGGCGAGGAGAGCCCGCGCCTCGAGCGTGACACCGGTGTGGCGGCCCATGGTGAAGGTCTCGCTGAGGACCGTGTCGGCCTCCCCGAACGCGCGATCGGCATCTCCCGAGGCGAGGTCGAGCCTGAAGGCAAGGTTGTCGCCGAGCTCGGGGTGGATGACCGGCGTCGACGGATCGAGCGCGGTCTCGGGATCGGTGACGGCGGCCAACGGCTTCCACTCGACGCGCACACGCGAGACGCCGTCCTCGGCGATGGCCCGGCTCTCCGCCACCACCGCGGCCACCGGCTCGCCCTGCCACGAAGCCTTGCCGATGGCGAGGGGGCGCTGCATGGCGGACTTCATCCCCTGGAAATGGGCGAGGGTGCCGATCCAGCCCGAGCAGACGGGCGCCATGTCCTCGCCCGTCACGACGGCCACCACGCCCCGGAGCACGCGCGCCCCGGTGGAATCGATGGAGGCGATCCGCGCGTGGGCGTGGGGGCTCCGCACGAAGGCGACGTGGAGCATGCGCGGCAGGGTCACGTCGTCGGTGAAGACGCCACGGCCGGCGAGGAGCCGCGTGGTCTGCGGCCTGACGACGCTCTCGCCGATATAGCTCCGGCCCTTCTCGATGCGGGGGGTCATGCCCTCCCTTTCGCCCGGGCTCTCGAGGTCTTGCCTATCGCCTCGACCATCGCGTGGTAGCCGGTGCACCGGCAGTAGTTGCCGGAGAGCGCCTCGCGGATCTCCCCCGGCCCCGCCTCCGGCGTGCGCGAGAGCAGATCGTGGGCGGTCAGGAGCATGCCCGGCGTGCAGAATCCGCACTGGAGTGCGTTCTCCTCGGCGAAAGCCTGCTGGAGGTCGAAGACTTCGCCGGTCGCGGCCACGCCTTCGATGGTCTCGACGACGGCACCGTCGGCCTGAACCGCCAGCATGAGGCAGGCGCGCGCGATGGCCCCGTCCACGCGCACCGTACAGGCGCCGCACACCCCGTGCTCGCAGCCGACGTGAGATCCCGTCAGCTCGAGCTCGTAACGGAGGAAATCGACCAGGCTCGTGCGCGGCTCGACCCGCCGGCTCAGGGCCACGCCGTTCACCGTCAGGGAGATCTCGATGCGCGCCTCCATATCAGCCGATGTCGGCCAGCACCCGGGCGAGAAGGACGCGGGCCAGGTGGCGCCTCAGGGCGGAGCTCGCGTGGATATCACCCGGCGGGTCGAGATCGGAGTCGAGCGCGCTGACCGCCTCCGCGCGCACGGCGGGATCGAGGGCTCGTCCGAGAAGCTGGGCCTCCGCGCGCCCGGCGCGAATGGGTGTCGCGCCCACTCCGCAGAATGCGAGCCGCATGTCCTTGGCGATTCCGTCCTCGACACGGCCATGGGCGGCCAGGCCGACCAGCGCGTAGTCCCCGTGGCGTCGGGCCAGCTCGGCGAAACGAGATGTCCAGGTCTCCTGGCCGGGCGGCACCACGACCGCCGTCACCATCTCGCCCGGGCCGAGGTCAGTGGTGTAGACGCCGCGGAAGAATCGCTGCGCGGCAATCTCGCGCCGGGTCCCCGGGCCGACCACGCGGATACGAGCGTCGAGGGCGAGGAGGCAGGCGGGCAGCTCAGCGGCTGGATCGGCCAGGGCCACGCTGCCTCCGATGGTGCCGCGAGTCCGGATCGCTCGATGGCCGACATGAGGCAGGGCGAGGGCGATCGGGCGGGCATGGCGGAGGACGAGCGGGGAGGCCTCGACGTCGACATGCCTCGCGAGCGCGCCGATCACGAGGCCCTCTGGCGCGAGGCTGATGCCGTCGAGCCCAGCCACCCGATTGATGTCGATGAGGGCCGCCGGCGTGGCCAGTCGCATATTCAGCGCGGGCACGAGGCTCTGCCCACCCGCGAGGATGCGTCCCTCGGAGCCGTAGCGCTCGAGCAAGGCCAGGGCCTCTTCGAGCGAGGCGGGCCGATGATAGGCGAACGGCACCGGTTTCACGCGGGAATCCTACCTTGACGCTCGAAATAGCGCCCTGCTATGTTACGCCCCGGCTTCCCCTCCAACATGGCATCGCCCATCGTCCGCACCGAGCGACTCACCCGAAGCTTCGGCAGCCTCATGGCCGTCGCGCAGGTGGACTTCGAGGTCGAGCGCGGTGAGCTGCGCTCGATCATCGGCCCGAACGGCGCGGGCAAGACGACCTTCTTTCGCCTCATCTCGGGAGAGCTGGCGCCGTCGGCGGGCCGGATCTGGCTCGATGGCCGGGAGATCACCGGCCTGCCCCAACACCGGGTCTCGCGTCTGGGCGTCTCCAAGTCCTACCAGATCACCAATGTCTTCCCGCATCTGAGCGTGCTGGAAAACGTGCGCGTGGCCGCCCAGACCTATCGCCTCTCGTTCAATTTCTGGGGGCGCGCGGCGGCCCTCACGGCCATCCGGGACAAGGCCGGGGTCATCCTGCAGGAGGTCGGCCTCTGGGACAAGCGGGAGCTCCTCGCCGCCTACCTCTCCCACGGTGAAAAACGGCACCTCGAGCTCGGCATCGCGCTCTCCACCGACCCCACCCTCCTCCTCCTCGACGAGCCCACGGCGGGCATGAGCCCGGAAGAGACCGACGAGACCATCCATCTCATCCGCCGCATCGCGACCGGGCGCACCGTCATCCTCGTCGAGCACAAGATGAAGGTGGTGATGAACATCTCCGACCGCATCACCGTGCTGCACCAGGGCCAGGTACTCGCGGAGGGCAGCCCCGCCGAGATCCGCGCCAATACGCGCGTGCAGCAGACCTATCTGGGCGCGAGCAAGTGACCCTGCTCGCCCTCGAGGGCCTGCAGACCTACTACGGCGAAGCGCACATTCTCCAGGGCGTGTCGCTCACCGTGGGGGCGGGTGAAGTGGTCACCCTCATCGGCAGGAACGGCGCGGGCAAGACCACCACGTTGCGGAGCATCATGGGCCTCGTTCCCCCGCGAGGCGGGAGCATCCTCTTCGACGGCCGCGAGCTGACGCGGCTGCCCACCCACGAGGTGGCGCGGGCGGGCATCGCGTACGTGCCCGAAGAGCGCCGCATCCTGCCCAACCTGAGCGTGGCCGAGAACCTCCGGCTCGGCCTGCTCGGTTCGCGCGCCGCCTCCCGCGAGACCCATGGGGCCGTGGTGGAGGAAGTGCTCGGCTACTTCCCCCGGCTGCGCGAGCGCTACGAACAGAAGGGCAAGTCGCTCTCGGGCGGCGAGCAGCAGATGCTCGCCATCGCGCGCGGCCTCGTGGCCCGTCCCAAGCTCATGCTCGTCGACGAGCCCACGGAAGGCCTCTCCCCCCTGCTCGTCGAGAACCTCACGGAGATCCTCGGCCAGATCAACCGGCGCGGCACGACCATTCTCCTCGTCGAGCAGATCCTCGAGGTCGCCCTCACCCTCTCCCATCGCCTCTACGTCATGGATCAGGGGCGCATCCAGTTCGCGGGCACCCCGGACGAGCTCCGCGCCGACCCCGACATCCAGCAGCGCTTCCTGGGCGTGTAGCCGGAGAGGGCCCTCACGTGTACCGCGTGACGGCGGGCGACGGCCGATCCACGGAGGAGCTGGTGGCGGCCGGCGACTATGCGTATGCGCACTCGTGCATCACTTCCGAGAACTTTCCCACCGGGCGCTTCGGGGGGAAACAGGTTCGCGAGATCGAGCTTCTCGCATTCGATCAGGCCACCACGGCCGCCGACGCCATCGCGACCGCGGGGCGGCGTGGCCTCGAGCGGCCCACCTACGAGGATGCTCTGCACTTCGGTATCGAGTACCCCGCCATACAGACCGAGGGACCCGTGGTCTTCCTTCACGACCCGTGGTTCGGCTTCTTCGGTCGCCGGGACGTGATCTGCCTCTGGAGCAACGCGGGCCGGCGTGAGCTCGGCCTCGAAGGGTTCGACGATGCGTGGCCGCCGCCGTATCGCTTCGCCTTCATTCGACCAACCTGAGCCGCGAGAAAGGATCCATCCATGACCGATGTCGTCCTGCCCAACCGTGACCGCGTCGAGGGCTACTTCAAGGAGCTGAACAACTGGGGCCGCTGGGGGCACGACGACCAGCTCGGCACCGTGAATCTCATCACGCCCGCCAAGCAGGCGCAGGCCCAGCGGCTGATCAAGAAGGGCCGCACCGTCTCCCTCGCCCGCGACGTGGTTCCGCGGCCCGTGTACATGTACCACATGACCCTTCCCGCCAAGCGCGAGCGGGTGGACGTGGTCCTCGACCGATTCGACATGGTCTATCACGGCTACTGGATCACCCACGTGGACGCGCTCTGCCACGTGGGCTGGGACGGCGAGCTCTACAACGGCCGCTCGTTCGCGGACAGCCTCACCATCGAGGGCGCCCTCTGGTGCCCCATCGACCCGATCTTCGAGCGCGGCATCACCACCCGCGGCGTCTTCCTCGACATCGCCGCCGGGCGCAAGGAGGGCTACGTCACGGTGGGGCACCCCGTCACTCCGCGCGAATTGGACGAGGCGGAGCGGCGCGCGGGCGTGAAGGCGGAGCCGGGCGACGTGGTGGTGGTGCGAAGCGGCGACGAGAAGTTCCGCCTCGACAACCCGGACTGGAAGCCCCGGATCTCGGAGCACCCGGGCCTGCATCTGTCCTGCCTCGAGTGGTTTCGGGCCAAGGACATCGCGGGCATCGCGTGGGACATGATGGACGAGCGTCCCAGCCGCTATCCCGGCTTCGGGATGTCCGCGCACCTCGCGATCCCCTTCCTCGGCCTGGCCCTCATCGACAATTCGGATCCCGAGCGGCTCGCTCGCGCCTGCGCCGAGGAAGGTCGCAACGAGTTCCTGTTCACGGCCACGCCGCTGCGCCTGGTCGGCGCCACCGGCGCCCCCGCGCATCCCCTCGCCATCTTCTGACGAGCGAGCACGGGAGGCCACGCGCGAGAGCCCTGCGTTTCACCGGCTCCGCGGGGCGGGGGGGTCCGGCGGCGCTCAGGACGGCGCCTGGAAAAACTTCGGGCGCCGAATGCTTCCGGCGCCCAGGTACGCAAGCGAGAGGCCGAGCCAGCTATTGACGACGACGGCGCCAGCCGCGGGCGCCGATGACTCCCAGTCCCGAGCCCAAGAGGAGGAGCGTAGCCGGCCCAGGCACCCGTGGCAGCCCGGGCACATTAGCCCCTTCCGTCGTCCCAAAGGAAAACGTGGCGCTCGTGACGAGTGACGAGGCGATGAGACCGATGATCTGGATATCGAACGTCGCCGTGCCAGTGAGGAACGGATTATGCGAGCCGTTGCCGGCGATGCTTGAGTTCGCGTTGCTGTACAGACCGCCAGCCCCGGAGTCGCCGATGAGCGTGTGCGCGGGGCCAATGGGCGTCCCGAGGACATGCAGCCGGAGACCGGCACCGGAAGTCTCGAGCTGCCAGCCGGTCGCTACGGTTGCGCCGTCCAAGAAGGTCCCGTTACTGGCGACGGTCCTTTCGAGGGCCGAGCTCGAGAGCAGAGAGCCGCTCGTCTGCCCGGTACTCAGCGTGAAGGCCAGATCACTGAGGTTCTGGATGACGCTGGTGGGGTTGTTCTGGAGATTCGTCAGCGTGATCTGAAGATCGTCCGTCGACGTGACAAACGTGGCAGTGGCGGACACGGGCTGTCCTCCCACCGTCGTTCCCGAGGGAATCACATAGGTGCTCGTGCTGGCTTCGACTGACGGCGCGAGCCATAGCCCCGCGGCCAGGGCAGCCAGTGTTCCCTTCGATATGAAGGTCCGGATCGACAAGCTCAAGCCTCCTTGATCCATCTGTCGCGATCTATACTTCTGTCGCCCCGATTCACGCAAGTAGCGTACCACCTCTTGAATCGCAGCTATGACAGCTATTTGTGTGGCAATCGACAGTATCTCTTCCTCGAAGTGTAAGGGTTGGGCTACAGATTTTCGAGTCGGCCATCGGCCCCTTCGCATCGCAGCGCAGCAGGGAGCCAGAATTATGGGCAGACTCTCGTCGCGGGGCTCTCATTTTCGATCCCTCCGAATGGGGGTCAGGACCGAGGTTGTAAGCACTCCTGACAGGCCAGTAAAAACTCCCGGGACCCGAGCCTTCCGAAGGGGCGTGACACAGCCCGCCCGCCATTTGTCCATCCTGATGGATTCGGGTTACGCTGATTCGGTGGCTTCACCAGTCTCAGTCCTGGCTCCCGTCTCGCCTCGTCGGCACCCATTCATTCCACCACTGCCGCGCCCACGGTTCCTCACCGCTCGTCGCGCCTACCGCATCACGATACTCGGGCTGTTGGCGCTCATGCTCGCGGCCTGTGCCCAGAGCCCGGAGGCGCAAAAGCAGAAAGCGCTCGGGCGCGGTGAGGCGTACCTGCGGAAGGGACAGTACAACGAGGCGATCATCGAGTTCCGCAAGGCCCTCCAGGTCGACCCCGACTTCGTTCCGGCGCTGCACGCCCTCGGTCGCGCATACGAGGGACGCTCCTGGTTCTTCGACGCATGGCGCGAGCTGACGCGGGCCCAGAGGCTTGCCCCCGACTCCGTGCCGATCGCGGTCGATCTGGGCAAGGTGCTTCTCGAGTTCGGCGCCTGGGACGAAGCCGACGCGCAGGTGGAGCTCATCCTCGCCCGAGAGCCCAGGAACTCGCAGGCGCTCACCATTCGGGCCGGGTCGCTCCTCGGGCGGGGAAAAGCACACGAAGCGTTCGCGCTTCTTCAGGCCGTATCCCCCGGGAGCAATCCCGAGGTCGACCGGATTCGAGCCGACATTCTCCTGAGCGGCGGAAATTTCGACGGGGCCGACGCCGCGTATCGAGCGGTGCTGGCCGTTCAACACGATGAGCTGAAGACGCTGCTGGGACTGGCCACGATCAGCCTGCAGCGGAGAAAGCTCGACGAGGCCAAGGAGTTCTACACGCGGGCCAAGGCGAGCCATCCGTACGATCCACGCCCATCCGTTGGGCTCGCCTCGACCATGGCCGAGCAGGGACATCTGGCGGAGGCCATCAAGGAGCTCGAAGAGGTGCATCCGCATGCCTGGACCCTGGGAAGCTCTCTGGCCCTCGGGCAGTACTATCTCCAGGCGAACCGGCCGGTGGACGCCGTGAACCTGCTCGGCCCCGTGGTGCGCCGCCTTCCCCAGAATGCGCAAGCCCGGTATCTCTTCGGCACCGCGCTCGCTCTCGCCGGAGACGCCGCGGCGGCAGAGCAGTTCGAGGAGCTCGACCGGCAGCTCGCCAGTGATCCCCTCGTCCGGCTCCGGCTCGCTTCCCTGTACACGGATCAGGGACGCCCGCGCGAGGCCCTGGGAAAGCTCGACACCATCGCCAAGCAGGCGGACAAGTCGCCCGTGTATCACCTCGAGCGGGCGCGCGCCCTCGTGCTCCTCGGACGTTTCGACGAGGCCGTGGCGGCGGCGGAGTCGGCCCAGCGCCTCGCTCCCCGCATGCCCGAGACGTACGTCCTCATAGGGCAGATCCGCGCGCAGCGCGGGAACCTCAAGGGAGCCGAACAGATGTTCACGAAGGCGGCCGAGGTCGATCCCTCGTTCGTGCCCGCCTATCTGGCGGCCGGCCACCTGCACGTGCTCGCCAAAGACGTGACGTCGGCGCTCAAGGACTTCGACGCAGCCGTCAAAGCCGACCCCAACTCCCTGCGCGCCACCAGCACCAAGGCGGCCATGCTCGTCCAGCAGCACCGCGCGAAAGACGCCATCGAGTTCGTCGAAGAGGCGGTCAACGGCGGCCGGCGGGATCCGAAATTCTACGCGCTCCTCGGAAATCTCTACGCGGCGGATGGCCAGAAGAGCAAGGCCGCGGCCAGCTTCAATCGGGTTCTCGAGGCAGACCCACGGAGCGCGCCCGCTCGTCTCGGCTTGGCTCGCGTGGCCATGGCCGAGGGAAACGACGAGGAGGCGGTCGTCCAGCTCCAGGCGGCCTTCAAAGAGCGGCCCGGCGACCTCACCACCGTCCTGCTCCTCCGCTCCCTCTACGATCGGTTGGGACGGCCGGAGCTGGCCATCCCCGTGCTCGAGGCAGGCATCAAGGCAGAGCCTCGCCAGCTCGCATTCGCGCTCGCCCTCGCCGAAGTCTACGGGAGCGTCGGGCGCTATGACGACGCGCTCGCGCGTACGGCGGAATTGCTCGCGCGTCATCCGGACCTGTCCGCGGCGCGGCTCGTCCGTGGCCAGGCGTATCTCGCCAAGGGCGATGCGGGGTCGGCGCTCGGAGAGTTCCGGGAGGCGATGCGGACCAGCCCCAAGTCCGCATCGATCCATGGCTATCTTGCCCGCGTCTACGCCATGGTCGGGCGCAAGGAGGAAGCCCAGGCCGAATACCGGGAGGCGATCAGACTCGATCCCTCGTTCGCCCGCGCCAAGCGCGAGCTGGCCGCCCTGCGGGGCGAGAAGCAGGACGAGGAGAGCCGACGGGAGGAGATCGACCAGCTGGGGGACGCGATCAAGAACGATCCGAAGAACGTGGTGGGGCGGGAGCTGCTCGCCCGCACGTACTTCGAGCGAGGTCAATTGGTGGAAGCCGAGCGGGAGCTCAAGCTCCTGCTCGAGCTGGCGCCGAGGCTGGCCGAACCGAACTACCTCATGGCGCGCATCCTCCTCGGGCAAGGCAAGGAGGAGGAGGCGGTGAAGTACCTGCGAGTCGCTCTACGGGGCAATCCCTCCCATGTCGGATCGAATGTCCTGCTCGGGCGCTATCTCGCGAGCACAGGCCAGCGGGAACAGGCCATGCAGCCTCTGGAAGCCGCCCTCGGCGTGAACCCGAACCTGACCGAAGCGAAGTTTCTCCTCGCCAACCTGTACGCGCAGTCGGGCCGCTTTCAGGATGCGCTCGCCCTCGCCCAGAGTCTGGAGCGCGCCGATGCCAAGGCGGCTGGGCCGCTGGTGCTGGTCGGGGCCATGCAGGTCGCGCAGCAAAATCCCCGGGCCGCCGTCGACGCCTTCGACAAGGCAATCAGGTTGAACCCCCAAAGCGTCGAGGCGCATCGCGGCCTGGGCCAGGCCTACGGCCTCCTCGGCCAGAACGATCGGTCGGAAGAGAGCTACCGCCGGGCCCTGAAGCTCGACGGGAATGACGTCGTCTCTCTGAACGACCTCGCCTGGCTCCTCGCCGAGATCAAGAACAGGCCGGAGGAAGCGCTGCCGCTGGCGGAGAAAGCGGAGCAGCTGGCTCCGCAGCTGGGATGGGTGACGGACACCCTGGGCTGGATCCACTACCGGAGGGGTGCGTACACGGAGGCGGAGAAGATCCTTCTGCGCGCGGCGGAGCACGCCCCCTCCAACGGCCTCGTGCAGTTCCACCTCGGCTTGACCTATGAAAAGCTCGGGAGAAAGAGCGATGCCGCCTCGGCTCTACGTCAGGCCGCCAAGCTCGATCCCAAGCTCGCCGAGCGCGAGAAGGTCGCGCAGCGGATCAAGGGGCTCGAAGGCTAACTCCACCCTCCCCACCGGGCCGCCGAGCCCGAGCTAGACTAGGTCCCGTTCCGAACGAAGACGTGCTGCTGGGGTGCCGGGAAGTTCGCGTCGCCACCGACTTCTCGGATCGAGCGGTTCGTATCGAAATACACCTGCCAGTAGTGGTCGTTGTGACAGTACGGCCGGACGGCCAGCACCGGACCGAGCGGCGTGAAGGTGAGGATCTCCACGTCCGGCGCGGGGGTCGCCATCACGTTGGGAATCCGGCCCAGCCGTTCCTTGAGGAGCCGGATGGCCTCCGCGTGATTCACGCTGTTGTCGAGCTGGGCGAGGAGGTCCACGCGGCGATAGGGGTGGGCGGTGAAGTTCTGGATGGTGTCCCCGAGGATCTTGGCATTACCCACGAACGTCCGCACATTGTCCAGCGTGGTGAAGCTCGTCACGAACAGCCCGATCTCGTCCACCGTGCCCAGGATGCCGCCGGCCGAGATGAAGTCGCCCACCTTGAAGGGCCGGAGAATGAGGAGGAAGATGCCGGCGGCGAGATTGGCGAGGAGACCGCTCCACGCCGCGCCGATGGCGATGCCCACGCCGGCGAGGAGGGCCGCGAAGCTCGTCGTCTCGATGCCGAAGAAGCCGAGGATGGCGATGATGAGGGCGATGTTGAGGATGACGGACACCGCGGTGCCTATGTAGGTCGCCACCGTCTGATCGAAGGGATACTTGAGGCTGCGCACGACCAGCCGGCGCGCGAGATTGACGAGTTGGCGGCCGACGATCCACAGGATGATCGCTCCCACCACTTTGAGGGCGAGGGCGGTCAGGAGGGGGATCGCGGTCTGAAGCATTGGGTGGAGGTCCATGTCAGCGGACTCCTTTCTCGCTTCCCCGGAGACCGGAGAGCGTGGCCAGCACATCGAAGACCGCCGCGAAGTCCTTGTCCGCGAGGCCCAGGCCACGCGCGGCGGTAAACATCTCGTGAACGAGGCCCGTGGCGGGGAGCGGCACGCCCACCGCCCTCCCCTGCTCCAGGGCCAGTCGCATGTCCTTCTGCATCAGCATCACGTTGAAGAGCGCCTCGTCCGGCATGTCGAGGACGAAGGGGCCCCGATACTTCAGCATGGGCGAGGCCGTCACGCTCTTGAGGAGCGCCTCCACGGCCTTGTCGCGCGGTATGCCCGACTTCTCGGCCACGAGCACGGACTCGCTGAAGGCCAGCATCTGCACGCCGATGCTGAGGTTGATGGCGATCTTCATGGTGACGGCCAGCCCCAGCGCGCCCACGTGGGTGATGGTGGGCCCGATCGCGAGCAGATAGGGGCGGATCCGCTCGAGGGCGGCGGGGTCTCCGCCCACGATGAAGCTCAGCTGCCCCTGCGCGATGGTGACGGTGCTACCCGACACCGGCGCGTCGAGGAGGGTCGCCCCCCTTTCCGCGACACGCTCGCCGAGCATGCGCGTGACCGTGGGGCTGACCGTGCTCATCTCGGCCCATATCGCGCCCTTGCCCAGGCCAGCGAGGATGCCATCGGGTCGCAGGGCCACGTCACGGAGCGCTTCCGAGTCGGTCACCATGCTGAGCACCACGGAGGCGCCCTCGACCGCGGCGCGGGCGGAGTCGGCAACGGTGAGGCCCTGGGAGGCGAGCGCCTCGGCCTTGGCGCGCGTCCGGTTGTAGCCGGTGACGGGATGGCCGGCGGCGAGGAGCCGCTGCGCCATGGCGCCGCCCATGGCGCCCAGCCCGACGAAGGCGATCTTCGGCATCAGCCGGTCTGCGAACCGGGCGGTCGCTCCCCGCCGAACTGGAACATGCCGCCGCCGAGCCCGAGGGCAATCTTCCCCATGCCTTCGACCATGCGATCCATGGTGGGCGGCATGAGCGACGCCGTACGGAGATCGCGGAACGCCCGCTCGACCGGATAGTCCTTGTAGGCGCCCCGCCCACCCGCGATCTGGAGCGCCTGCGAGGTGACGTGGAGGCCAATCTCCGTGGTCAGATACTTGGCGCGGTTGGCGAGATGCCCGCGCTGAGCCACATCGGCCCCCTCCCAGCGAGAGGCCGAGTCGTGAAGAAGCAACCGAGCGACGTCGAGCCGCGCCTCGAGATCGCCGATCTGGCGCTGGACGGCCGGATCATTGGCCACCGGAATATTCTCGGGCTTGACCACCCGCTTCTTCACGTAGTCGGCGGTGAACTCGAAGGCCGCCTCCGCGATACCGACATAGACCGCCGCGTAGCCCAGAGCGAAGCCTTCCACCACGCCCACGCCCGTGGCCGAGCCCGGCCGGCCCAGGGTGGCGTCCTTGGGGATGCGAACGCTCGACAGCGTGACAGACGGGCTGAAGGTCGCGCGCATGCCCAAGGTGTCCCACGTGCCGTCCGTGGAGATCCCGGGGCTCTCCGCGGGCACCACGGCGAGGAGCAGCGCGTTCGCCATGTCGCCGCTGCCGTCGAGCGCGCACCAGACCATGTAGTAGGACGCGCCCAGGGCCATGGTGCAGAAGTGCTTGACGCCGTCGACGACCCAGCCGTCATCCGTGGCACGCACCACCGTCTCCATGGTGAAAGTTCGCGAGAGGCTGACCGCGGGCTCACTGCCCCAGCTGCCGAACATCTTGCCGCGCTCGACTACCTCGGGATAGTACCGGCGCTTCTGGGCATCCGTGCCGAGCGCGTCGATGAAGCGCATGACGGTCGAGTGCATGTGGAGCGTCATGGCCGTGCTAGCACACCCTCGGGCGATGGCCCGGATGACGCCGACGTAGCTGGCCATGTCGAGCCCCAGGCCCCCGTACGCCGCGGGTATCGCGCAGGCGAGGTAGCCCTCGCGCTGGAGGTCCGACCAGCTCTCCACGGGGTTCTTGCCCTCGCGGTCGTACCTGGCCGCGCGCGGCGCGATCTTCTCGCGGGTCAGCGCATCCGCGCGATCGACCAGGTCCTGGCGCATCCGGGGAGCGCTCCTAGCCCGCCATGGGCGGTTTGGCGGTGACCGCGTCCGGGCGCGCCGTCTTTCTGCAGCGGCAGGTGCCGATCTCGTGAAGCTCGACCAGATTGCCGTGCGGATCGTCCATGAAGATCTGCTCGAGCTGCGGGCCGACCACGGACTGGATGCTCCAGTACTTCACGCCCATGCGATCGAGCTCGCGCTTGGCCTCCTGCACATCCGCCACGGCCAGGGCCACGTGCAGCGTGGTGGGGTCCTGCTTCGGGCCCTTGGCGTAGCGGGACGTCCCCTCGCAGCCCATGATGTGGATCTGGGTGTCATTGCCGCAATCCATCCAGTAGCCGGGAATCCCCGGAATGTTCGGGCGCCCGGCGTCGGGCGCGAGCCCGAGCACGTCGCGATAGAACGCCAGCGACTTCTCCGTCTCGTCCGGATTGACGCGGATGCCGTGATGGTGGAGCTCGAGCACTTTGACGGCCATGGTGTCCTCCTTGGCTACGGTTTCACCCCGGGGGCACTGGCGCCCGGGAGCTTGGCCACCAGCGTGCCCCAGATGCCCTTGGGCAGGAAGAGCACGAAGGCCATGAAGATCAAGCCGATCACGAGCGGCCAGCGCTCGGTGAAGACGGCGAGCCGGTCACCCAGCACCAGGTACGTGCCGGCGCCGACGAAGGGACCGAAGAAGGTGCCGGAGCCCCCGAGCAGGGTCATGATCACCACCTGCCCCGAGGTGACCCAGTACAGCGACTCCACGGGCACCACGGCCAGCCGCATCGCGTCCAGCCCTCCCGCGAGGCCGGCGAAGAAGGCGGAGAAGACGAAGGACAGGTGCTTGACGCGGTTGACGTCGTAGCCGCAGGCGGAGGCGCGGTCGTCGTTTTCTCGGATGGCCTGCAGCACGGTGCCGAAGGGCGAATCGAGAATGCGCTTGAGCCCGGCGACCGCGAGCCAGACGAGGACGAACGTGAAGTAGTAGAAGGCGAGCGAGCCCTCGAGGCTCCACCTCCAGCCGAAGAGATCGAGGGGCAGCTGCGGAATGCCCCGCAGGCCGTCGTCGCCGCCCGTGACGTCGGCCAGGTGGAACGCGACGAAGTACAGGAGCTGGGCGAAGGCAAGGGTCAGCATGGCGAAGTAGATGCCGCGCCGCCGGAGACAGAAGAAGCCGATGGCGGCGCCGCCGAGGACGGCCAGCAGCGGCCCCGCGGCCAGCCCGAGCCAGAGCGAGCCGATCTTGAGCTTGGCGAGCGCGAGGCCGGTGCCGTAGGCGCCGAGGCCGTAGTAGGCGGCGTGGCCGAAGGACAGGAGGCCCGTGTAGCCGTAGAGGAGGTTGAAGCCGAGCGCGAAGAGCCCGAAGATCAGCACCTGGGAGGCGAGTGACCTGTACGGCATGAGGAACGGAAACACGGCGAAGAAGATGCCGAAGGCGGCCACGGGATGGCGGCCCACCCATGAGATCAAGGCGCCCGCGCCGGGCACCCTCACTCCGCGAGCCCGGCCTCGCCGAAGATCCCGCTGGGCCGGACGAGGAGAACCACGGCCATCACGACGAAGACCATGATCTCGGCGAGCTTGGGCGCGAAGTAGGTGGTGATGCCCACCACCTGCCCCATCATGATCCCGGCCACCACGGCGCCGAGAAGACTGCCCATTCCGCCGACGACGACCACCACGAAGGACTCGATGACCATGGTGACGCCCATGTCCGCGTAGGCGCCGCGCATCGGGCCGGCGAGGGCGCCCGCGAGACCCGCCAGTCCGCAGCCGATGCCGAAGACGAGCAGCCAGATGCGGTTGAGATCGATACCGAGGGCGCGGACCATCAGCGGATCCCGCGAGCCCGCGCGGATGACGAGGCCGACATTGGTGCGGGTCAGGAAGGCCCACAGACCGAAGAGGACGGCGACGGTGACCGCGATGACGAAGAGGCGGTAGGCGGGAAAGGCCATGAAGCCCAGGTTGACGGCGCCGCCCAGCGCCCGGGGGGGATCGAGGGTGAGCCCGATCTTCCCCCAGATGATCTTGGCGGTCTCGATGAGCACGAGGGAGAGTCCGAAGGTCAGCAGCAGCGGATCGTCCGGGCTCCGGCCGTAGAGCCTCCGGATGAGGAAGCGCTCGACGAGGAGCCCGAACGTCCCGACCATGAGCGGGGCCAGTAGCAGCGCCACCCAGAAGCTGCGCGTGTAGCCGAGAAAGAACACGGTGAAGTAGGCGCCCAGCATGTAGAGCGCCCCGTGCGAAAAGTTGACCACGGTCATGAGCCCGAAGATCAGCGACAGGCCGATGGCGAGCAGCACGAAGAGCATCCCCAGCACCAGGCCCGTGAAGATCTGGGGCAGGACCGCGGCGAGCGCGAAGTCCATCAGCGCCTACACGTGCCCCTTCTCGGCGCAGGTGCGGTCGTACTTCTCGTCCGCCGCCACCTTGGCCACGATGTCCATCAGCCCCCAATCACCCTTGGTCTTGCCGGGACCGCGCCCCTTGACGATCCACATGTCCTGCATGGCCTTGTTGTCGCAGGCCCGCCACCACTCCTTGCCCTTGAAGTGGTCGTAGACGGGGCTCTTCCGTAGCGCGTTCGCGACGGCTTCCGAGTCGGTGGACTTGGCCAGCTCCACCCCGCGCGCGACCTCGAGCACTCCCGAGTAGGAGTACGCGCCGTAGTCACCCGGCGGCATGTTGAACTTCTTCATGGACGCCTCCACGAATTTCTTCGCCGACGGGATCGTGTCCTGCAGCTCCCAGTACCAGTTGATCGAGCCGTAGATGTCCGCGTAGAGCTCCGGCCCGCCTTCCTTCAGGTACGAGATCCACAAGAGCGGCTGGGCGAGCTTCATGGCCTTGTCCATCCCGAAGCTCCGCGCCTGCTTGAGGTAGGCGATATTGTCGGCGCCGGGGGTCACCGACACGAGCACGTCGGGCTTGGCCGCCTGGATCTTCGGGAGGTGGGCGGAGAACTCCGCGCTGCCAAGCGGGTACGGGGTGGCCCCGAGGAGCGTGCCGCCGTTTTTCTGGAGGGTGTCCTGGAGGACCGCGTTGTTCTGCTTGCCCCAGGCGTAGTCGGCGTAGATGATCCACCACTTCTTCCCGAGGTTCTGGGCGATCCAGGTGCCCATCACGCGCGAGGTGATGGTGGGGTTGAGCGCCTCGTGGAAGGTGATGGGGCTGGTGTCCGGCTTGGCGCTGATCTCGTCGGACTGGCTGGTGGAGATGAAGAGGACCTTGGCCTTCTTGGTCTGCTCGTTGATGGCCATCTGGACATGCGCGGCGAGGCCGCCGACGATGAACTGGCACTTCTGGTTCTCGATCAGCTCCTTGGTGCGCTGGGCGCCCACGGCCGGCTTGAGCTCGTCGTCGCGGAAGAGCACCTCGACCTTGCGGCCCATGACGCCGCCCTTGGCATTCAGCTCGTCCTGCGCGAGCAGGGCGCCGCGCTGCATGTCCGCGGCCAGCGCCGCGAAGGGGCCGGTCAGGGGCAGCGGGCAGCCGATGCGGAGCGGCTCGCCCTGCGCGCGCAGCACGGAGGGGAAGAACCCCTGGGTGGCAACCGCTCCCGCGGTCACGCCCGTTGCGGCCAAGAACTTTCGACGTGTGATCGACGTCATCGTCGCCTCCTTGGGTGGATGGTTGGCTACTGGAAGTCGAGAGTCTTGGCCTCGAGGCCGCACAGCACCTTGCCGACCGTCTCGAGGCAGCGGTCGTTGGACGGCGGCATCACCGGTCCCGCCATCGCGTCGCGGTGCCACCGCTCGAGCGGCATGTCCTTGAGAATTCCGCGCCCGCCCGCGAGCCGGATGGCGCGCTCCGTGACCCTGGCACCCGTCTCCGCCGAGAGATACTTCGACTGGTTGACGGCGAGCATGGCCCCCGTCCGGTCGCCGCTGTCCCGCACGCGCGCGGCCTCGTACAGGAGGAGGCGCGCCGCGCGCACGGCCGTCCCCAACTCCGCGATCGTTCGCTGGGTCACCGGATGATGGCTCAGGGGCTCCGTCGAGGGCCTGATGGTCTTGGTTCTGACGAACTCCAGGATATAGTCGAGCGCCGCTTCCCCGATGCCGAGGTAGGTCGCCGAGTAGCCGAGGGCGAAGCCGGAGAGATCGATGGTAAAGAGTCCCGCGGGCGGCCCGATGACCTGGCTCTCGTCCACGAAGGTCTCGTACCGGATGGTATGGCTCACCGTCCCGCGCATGCCCATCGCGTTCCAGGTGCCCTCGACCTTGACGCCGGGATCCGTCCGGCGGATGAGCGCCGAGAGCAGCCCCTCTTTGGCGGTGGTCGAGCCTTCGCGCATGCCCGAGACGAAGTAGTAGTCGGCCGACTCTCCGAGCGAGCAGAACTGCTTGACGCCACTCACCTGGTAGCCGCCGGCCACCGGCCGGAACACCGTCTGGAGCACGAACTTGTCGCGGAAGCTCGACTCGGGCTCGCTCGTGATGGACGCCATGAGCCTGCCGTCACCCACCACCTCGGCGAAATAGCGCCGCTTCTGCTCCTCCGTGCCGAGCGCCGCGATGAACGTGAGCACGGTCGCGTGCATGTTGAAGGTCAGCGCGGTGGCCGAGCAGCCCTTGGCCATCTCGAGCAGGCAGAGCGCGTACGTGAGCGAGTCGGCGCCGCGACCGCCATACGCCACGGGAACGCTGAGACCGAGGAGCCCGGCCGCGCGGAGGTCAGCGTAGCTCTCCGAAGGAAATATGGACTCCGCGTCGTAGCGGGCGGCCCGCGGGGCGAAGCGCTCGCGGGCGAGCGTGCGGACCTTCTCGACGAGGGCCCGCTCCTGGGCGCCGAGGGCGGGGAGAGGCAGCACCCGGCGCTACCCCGTCCTCTTCATGAGCGGCTCTCGTCGGCGTTGTGCTGGGTCATGGCGACGCCCCTCGGTCCAAGGATACCTCGGCGCGCATCGTTGATAGCAGGCGGCCTCGGGCGCTGTCAAGGCAGACCGGTTTCCACAATGTGAACGACTCGGCCACCCGCGTCTAGCGGGCGCCGAAGTCGCGGAAGCCCTTGCCTTCCTTGGCCAGACGCTCGAGCAGTGGCGCGGGCGCCCATGGCTCGCCGTGTCGCGTGTGGAAAGCCGCCACGTCGGCATGCACCTGCGTGAGGCCGACCTGGTCGGCGTAGAACATGGGGCCCCCGCGGTAGCGCGGGAAGCCGTAGCCGTAGAGATAGGTCACGTCGATGTCGCTCGCGCGAAGGGCGATGCCCTCCTCGAGGATACGCGCGCCTTCGTTGACGAGGGCCCAGAGGCATCGCTTGAGCACTTCCTCGTCGCCGACCTGCCGCCGCTCGACCCCGCCCTCCTTCGCGCAGGCGGCGATCAGGGCCTCGACGTGCGGATCGGGCTTGGGCGTCCGGCTGCCCGCTTCGTACCGGTACCAGCCCGCGCCCGTCTTTTGGCCGAAGCGTCCCTGCTCGCAGAGCCTGTCGCCGACATGCGAGTAGCGGAGATCCTTGCGCCGGGTGGCGGCCTTGCCCTTGCGGATGCGCCAGCCGACATCCAGTCCCGCCAGGTCCTGCATCGCGAAGGGGCCCATGGCGAAGCCGAAGTCGTAGATGACCTTGTCTACCTGCTGGGGTGCCGCGCCCTCCTCGACGAGGAACTCCGCCTCGCGGAGATACGGGTGGAGCATCCGATTGCCGATGAAGCCGTCGCAATTACCCGCGAGCACCCAGACCTTGGCGATGCGGCGCGACAGCTCGGCGGCGGTGGCGATGGTCTCCTTCGATGTTCTGGCTCCTCTGACCAGCTCCAGGAGGCGCATCACGTTGGCCGGGCTGAAGAAGTGGGTGCCGATCACCGACGCGGGGCGCGACGTCGCGCTCGCGATCTCGTCGATGTCGAGGGTCGAGGTATTCGAGGCGAGCACCGCGCCCGGCTTGGCGATCTTGTCGAGCGCGGCGAAGACGTCCTTCTTGACGCCCATCTCCTCGAAGACGGCCTCGATCACGATGTCCGCGTCGCGCACGGCGCCGCGGTCGAGCGAGCCCGTGATGAGGCCCATGCGCTTGTCCATGTCGGCCTGGGAGAGCCGTCCCTTCTCGACGGTGCCCGCGTAATTCTTCCTCACCACGGCGAGGCCCCGGTCGAGGGCGTCCTGCGCCACCTCCACCACGGTGACGGGGATGCCGGCATTGGCGAAATTCATGGCGATGCCACCGCCCATGGTGCCGGCGCCGATGACGGCCGCGCGCTCGATCTTCTTCGTGGGCGTCCCCGCCGGCACGTCGGGGATCTTGGTCGCCTCCCGCTCGGCGAAGAAGGCGTGGATCTGCCCCTTGGACTGCGGCGAGGCCATGCACTCCTGGAAGAGCGCACGCTCCTTCTTGACCCCCTCGGCGAACGGCAGGGTGACCGCAGCCTGCACCGCCTCGATGCACTTGAAGGGCGCCAGATATCCACGCGCCTCCCGCTCGATGCTCTTCCTGAACGTCTCGAAGAGCGCCGGGTTGGCGCGGGCCGCCGCGAGCTTGTCGTCCATGGACGAGATCTTCCGGAGCGGGCGCTTCTCGGCGACCACCAACTCGGCGAAGGCCACCGCCCCCGCGCGGAGATCGTCACCGACCACCTCGTCCACGATGCCCAGCTCCTTCGCCCGGGGCGCCCGCACCGGATCGCCGCTCACGATCATCCGGAGCGCCGCCTCGACGCCGGCCACGCGGGGCAGTCGCTGGGTGCCCCCCGCGCCGGGGAGCAGCCCGAGCTTGACCTCGGGCAAACCCACCTGCCCCGCGGCGACGGCCACCCGATAGTGACAGGCGAGACAGACCTCGAGCCCGCCACCGAGGGCGGTGCCGTGGATGGCCGCCACGACGGGCTTGCTGCTGCCCTCGATCGCTCCGAGCACGCTGTGGAGATCCGGGGGCAGCGGCGGCTTGCCGAACTCGCGAATGTCCGCACCGGCGATGAAGGTGCGACCGCCGCCGATGATGACCATGGCGCTCACGCCCGCGTCCGCCACGCCCCGCGCGATGGCGTCCATGAGGCCCTGGCGCACGCCCTGGGCGAGCGCATTCACGGGCGGATTGTTCACGGTGATCACGCCCACGCTGCCCTGCTTGTCGAACGCTACGAGGTCGCTCATTTGTCTCCTCCATGGAGGAGGCTCTCCGCCGCCTCCATCAGGCCTTCGGAAAGAGTGGGATGCGCGTGAATGGTCAGGGCCAGGTCTTCCGCGGTCACCGCCGTCTCGATGGCCAGCGCAGCCTCGGCGATCAGCTCTCCCGCTCCCGGCCCCGTGATGCCGACGCCGAGCACACGTCCCGTGGCCGCGTCCACGATGAGCTTGGTCAGGCCGTCGCTGCGCCCGATGGTCGCGGCGCGGCCCGAGGCGGCCCAGGAGAACTTCGCGACCTTGACGGGACGGCCCGCCTCCTGCACCTGGGCCTCCATCACCCCGCACCAGGCTACCTCGGGATCGGTGAAGACCACCGCGGGCACGGCGACGTTGTCGAAAGCCGACGGACGGCCCGCGATGCACTCGGCCGCCACCTTGCCCTGTCGCATGGCCCGGTGGGCGAGCATGGGCTCACCGGTCAGGTCTCCCACGGCATAGATATGCGGATCGCGGGTCCGGCAGTGCTCGTCGACCAGCACGAAGCCTCGATCGGCCAGCCTGATCCTCGTGGTCTCGAGTCCCAGAGAGTCGCTGACCGCACGACGGCCCACTGCCACCAGGACACGATCGAAGGCCTGGGAGTCCTGCCCTTCTATCGTCGCCTCGATGGTGTTACCCACTTCCTTGAGCGCATCCACCTTGGTCTTCAGATGGATGGCGGCGAAGAGCTTCTCGCAGCGCCTCGCCAGCGGCTGGACGAGATCGCGATCCGCGCCGGGCAGCAGACCGTCCGTCATCTCCACGAGCGTCACCCGGCTGCCCAGCGCCGCGTAGACCTGACCCAGCTCGAGCCCGATATACCCGCCCCCGACGACGAGGAGCCGCTCGGGGACATCCGGCACCTCGAGGGCCGCCGTCGAGTCCATGACGCGCTCGCTCTGGAGGGCGAGGCCGGGAGGCGACACGGGAAGGGAGCCCACCGCGATGACGGCGTGCTTGAAGCGGACGACCTGCGGCTCGTCGCCCCCGACCCGGATGCTCCGTGAGTCCTCGAAGGCGCCGCGGCCGCCGATGACCTGCACCCCCTTGGCCTTGGCCACGGAGGCGAGCCCCCGCGAGAGCTTTCCCACCACGCGATCGGACTTCCACTTGCGGAGGGGATCGAGCGAGATCCGCGCCTCGCCGAAGTCGACGCCGAATTCCTTGGCGCGCTCGGCCTCACCGAGCACGGCCGCGACGTGGAGCAGCGCCTTGGACGGAATGCACCCCTCGTAGAGGCAGGCGCCCCCGAGCCGCTTGCTCGACTCCACGATCACCGTCTCGAGGCCGAGCTCCGCGCAGCGAAAGGCCGCCGAGTAGCCGCCGGGCCCGCCCCCGAGCACGGCCACGTCTACCTCGGTGACCAGGTCGCCCATCACCATGGCATCGTCCCGGCTACCACTCGACGAAGAGGGTCTCGGGCGCTTCGAGGCGACGGATGATGGCCTGGGCGAAGCGTGCGCCGTCGGCGCCGTCGGCGATCCGGTGGTCGAAGGTGAGGGTGATCGGCAGCATCGTGCGCGGCACGATCTGCCCGCCCCGCACCACGGGCTCCTCGCGTCCCCGCGCCACGCCGAGTATGGCCACTTCCGGGTAGTTGATGATGGGGATGGCGCCCGTGCCGCCGAGCGCGCCGATATTGGTCACGGTGAAGGTGCCCCCGCGGAGGTCGTCGAGCGCCGCCTTGCCCTCGCGCACGCGCGGGGCGAGGGCCGCCAGCTCCCGGGCCAGCTCCATCACGGGCTTCTTGTCCACGTCGCGGATCACGGGCACGATCAATCCCCGGTCGGTGGCCACGGCGATTCCCAGGTGGCAGTAGCGCTTGAGGATGAGCTCCCCCGCCCCGGCATCGAGGCTCGCGTTGAACTGCGGATACTCGTGGAGCGCCAGCGCCGCCGCTTTCAGGAGAAAGCTGGTGAGGGTGAGGGTGATACCACGCTGCTTCGCCGCCTCGAAACTCCGCGTGACGATGGTGTTGAGATCGGTGATGTCGGCCTTGTCGAAGTGCGTGACGTGCGGGATCAGGGCCGCCGACAGGGCCATGCGCTCCGCGATGGTGCGGCGGAGGTGAGACAGGGGCTGGCGCTCTACCGGTCCCCATTGCTCGAACTTCGGCAGGGGCGGCGGCTCGAGGCCGACGGCGGCCAGCGGCTTGGCCGGGCCTGCGGGCGCCACGGCTCTCGCGGGCGCCGGCTGAGTGCCCGCGGGCTTCCCCGTGGCCCCGCGCACGTCGTCGTCCGTGACGCGGCCCCCCGGGCCACGGCCACGCACGGCGCGTAGGTCCACTCCCAGCTCGCGGGCCAGGCGCCGCGTGGACGGGGTGGCCGCGACCGGCGAGCCATCGACGGGCGGCGCGACGGCGGCCTTCATCTCAGCGGGCGCAGGAGCGCGGGCGGGGACGACGGGTGCCGGGGGCGTCGGCGCGGACGCGCCCGCGGCGTCCCCGAAGCTCACCAGCGGCTGGCCGACTTTGACCGTCTGCCCCGCTTGGACGTGAATCCTCTCTACACGCCCGGCGAAGGGCGAGGGAATCTCCACCTGCGCCTTGTCCGTCTCGACTTCGAGGAGGGGGGAATCTTCCCTGACCACGTCGCCTTCCTTCACCAGGACATTGCGGATCTCGGCTTCGACGAGGCCCTCGCCGAGGTCCGGAAGGACGAACGTACGGGACATCGGGCACCCGCCCTAGAGCCGATCGAGCGCAGCTACCGTGCGCTCGTTGACGACATTGCCGGTATTGAGCGTGGTCTTGGGCTCGAGGAGGAGGACGTGGACCTCGTCGGTCAAGGCGAGGGGACAGTGCTCCGTGCCCTTCGGCACCACGATGAACTCGCCCGGGCCCACCTCCCGATCGCCGTCGCGGAGCTGCATGCGCAGCCGGCCCGCCACGACGAGAAAGAGCTCGTCCTCCCGCTCGTGATGGTGCCACACGAATTCGCCGGCCAGCTTGACGAGCTTGACGTGCATGTCATTGACCTCGCCCACGATCTTCGGCGACCAGCGGTCGGTGAAGCGGGAGAACTTCTCAGCCAGGTTCACGACGTCCATGGCGTCCTCCCCAGGTCCGGTCAATATGCGAGCGTCTCGCGCGCGGCGGCGAGCACGCGCGCCACGTCGGGCACGTTCGCCTTCTCGCGCGCGAAGCCGGGAAACGGCACGTCGTACGACGTCACGCGGCGAATGGGCGCCTCCAGCGAGAGAAAGGCGCCCTCCATGATGCTCGTGGCGATCTCCGCGGCAGGTCCGAAGCTCCGCGCCGCCTCGTGGACGATGACGGCGCGCCCGGTTTTGCCCACCGAGACGGCCAACGTCTCGTGATCGAGCGGCGAGATGGTCAAGAGATCGAGGACTTCGGCCTCCACGCCGTCTTCGGCCTGGAGCGTGTCCGCCACCTCGAGGGCCACGCGCAGCATGGCGCCGTAGGCGATGAGCGTCAGTCGGCGCCCTTCCCGGGCGATCTGGGCCCGGCCGATGGGCATCACCTCGGTCTCGTCCGGCACCTCTTCCTTGGAGGCGTGGTAGAGCGCCTTGTGCTCGAAGAAGACCACGGGGTCGGGATCCCGGATGGCGGCCACGAGCAGCGCGCGGGCCGTGCGCGGACCGGACGGGATCACCATCTTGAGTCCCGGAATATGCGCGTAGAACTGCTCCTCGCTCTCCGAGTGATGCTCGAGGGCCCGGACGCCGCCGCCATAGGGCATGCGCATCACCATCTGGCAGTGGAATCGGCCCTGGCTGCGCTGGCGATAGCGCGCGGCGTGATTCTCGATCTGGTGGAAGCACTGGAAGGCGAAGCCGGAGAACTGGATCTCGCTGATGGGCTTGAGCCCGTAGAGGGCCATGCCGATCGAGGCGCCGATGATGCCGGCTTCCGCGAGCGGGCTGTCGATGACGCGCCGGCCGCCGAAGCGCCGGTGCAGATCCTCCGTCACGCGAAAGACGCCGCCGTCGACCGCCACGTCCTCGCCGATGATGACGACGTCCGGATCCCGCTCCATCTCCTCCAGGAGAGCCAGGTTCAGCGCCTTCACCATGTTGAGCTTCGCCATGGCTCGACGGGTCAGGCCGGCCCGAGGATGGTGTCGATCAGCTTGTCCACCGGCTGGTCCTCCGCTGGCCGCGCATGGGCGGCGAAGCCGGCTCCGCCGCGTCGGCCGCCGCATCCCCGCCCGGAGCCTGGAGGCGCGCGGCAATCTCGGTGCGCTCGGCCGCCACGTGAGACGGGAGCTCGGCATAGGCGTGGTCGAACATCTCGAGGGGATCGGCGGGCGGCATGGCCTCGAAGCGCTCGACGCCCCGCGCGATCTCCTCGTCCACCTGCTCTTCTACGGTGGGGTCGAGCATCTTCTTCTTCTCGAGGTAGACGCGGAAGCGCGTCAGCGGATCCTTCTGCTCCCAGGCCTTGACCTCTTCCTCCGAGCGGTACTTGGTCGGGTCGTCCGCCGTCGTGTGCATGCCCAGGCGATAGGTGACGCATTCGATGAGGGTCGGCCCCCCGCCGGCCCGCGCCCGGTCCACCGCCTCGCGGCTCGCCGCACAGACGGCAAGCACGTCGTTGCCGTCCACCTGGATGCCCGGGAAGCCGTAGGCGGTGGCCTTCTGCGCGATGGTGCGGGAGTTCGTCTGCTTCTTCACCGGCACGGAGATCGCCCACTGGTTGTTCTGGCAGACGAAGACCACCGGCCCATGCCAGACACCCGCGAAATTGGCCGCCTCGTGGAAATCGCCCTCGGACGTGGCGCCGTCGCCGAAATAGACCATCACCACCGAGTCCTCGCCCCGATACTGAATGCCGTAGGCAATGCCGACGGCGTGAGGCAGTTGCGTGGCCACGGGAATGGTGACGGGCAGGTCGCGCTGCTCGGGGTCCGGCCGTCCCCCTTCGAGCCGGCCGGAGTAGAAGGCGAGGAGCCTCTCGATGGGCCAGCCTCGCCAGAGCATGGCCGCCGTCTCGCGGAAGGACGGCACCATCCAGTCCCTGGCCGTGAGCGTGAAGACGGTTCCGATCTGCGAGGCCTCCTGCCCCTTGATGGGCGCGAAGGTGCCGATGCGCCCCTGCCGCTGGAGCTTGAGCATGCGCTCGTCGAGACGGCGCCCGAGCACCATGCCGCGATAGAGGCGCTTGAGATCATCCGGATCGAGCTTGGGCTCGAGCGCGGCGTCGAGCAGCCCGTCGCTGTCCAGGATGGACAGGCGTTCGGTGGGAAACTGCGGCTCGATAGGCGTTCTGGGCATGGGCGGTGTGCCAATGCTAGACGGAGGCCACGGAAGCGTCAAGCGAATGAATCGGGCGCGCGCGGTTGGATGTGAGACCATGCATCTCTATGCCATTCTCCTCCTTCGGGCTACACCCCGATCTCCTCCGCGGCGTCAAGGAGATGGGCTTCACTCGTCCCACCCCGATCCAGCAGGACGCGATACCTCCCGCCATGGAGGGTCGCGACGTGCTCGCCTGCGCCATGACGGGCAGCGGCAAGACCGCGGCCTTCGTGCTGCCCATCCTCCACCGGCTCATGTCCAAGCGGCGCGGCGTCACGCGCGCCTTGATCCTGACCCCGACGCGCGAGCTGGCCGCGCAGATCGAGGAGCACCTGAGCCAGATGGCCATGCACACACCCATGACGGGGGCCGCCGTCTTCGGTGGTGTGGGCATGGGACCGCAGGAGCACGCCTTCAGGAGCGGCGTCGATGTCATCGTGGCCACGCCGGGACGGCTGCTCGATCACTTCCGCTTCCCCTACGCCAAGCTCGCAGGGCTCGAGATTCTCGTGCTCGACGAAGCCGACCGCATGCTGGACATGGGCTTCCTGCCGGACATCCGGCGCGTGCTCAAGCACCTGCCCCCGCGCAGCCAGACGCTGTTCTTCTCCGCCACCATGCCTCCCCCCATCGTGACCCTCACCCGCGAGCTGCTGCGCCAGCCCGCCACCATCAACCTCGAGCGCACGGCCGCCCCCGCCGTGGGCATCACCCAGGCCGTGTATCCCGTGGCCCAGGACGTGAAGTCCTCCCTCCTCCTCGAGCTCATCAAGCGGGGGGAGATGAAGAGCGCCCTCGTCTTCACGCGCAGTCGAGGCGCTGAGCCACGTCATCAACTTCGACGTGCCGGCCGTACCCGAGCACTATATCCACCGGGTGGGGCGCACGGCCCGGGCGGAGCTGACGGGCGACGCTTTCACGTTCGTTTCGCCGGAGGAGGAAGGCGACCTCAGGGCCATCGAGCGCGCGGTGGGCAAGCGGCTGCCGCGCGTGACCCTGGCGGGCTTCGACTATGCGCGTAAGGGAGCGGAGAAGCTCGAGGTGCCGCTGGCCCAGCGCATCGCGGAGATTCGCGCCCGCAAGGCTGAAGATCGGGCACGCGCGAAAGCGAATGCCGAGCGCCGCGCCCAGCATCAGGTCGCCCAGGGTCAGCGGCCCGGCGCGGCGTCGGCGCCACATACCCGCCCGGGCCAGCCCTCGCGCTCCTGGCAGGGACGGCCGCCCGGCGCTGCGCCCTCGCAGCCCTCACGTTCCGGGCAGCCGCAGCGCTCGTGGCAGGGACGGCCCTCCGGCTCCGCTCCGTCGCCGCCGTCACGTCCCGGGCAGTCGCAGCGCTCATGGCCAGGCAAACCGTCGGGCCCGCGCCGACTCGGCGCTCGATAGCGCGCGGCATTCACGGTCGCGCCGCCGGGCGATTCTGCCTCGTATCGTCGGCCGTCGGACCGGCCCGGACCCGTCTCAGACGACGGTCGTTGACTAGTGGGCCGCCGACGATCCGGATGACGGACAAGGCCTCGGTCTCTGCGCCAGGGGATGCAGAACATCGATCGCCCACCCCAGATTCAGCCGCTCCCCGAGCCACCTGGCACACGCTGTCCGCGCGGTG
>WNFV01001506.1_pt1 | contig 31687 bp, 30 predicted proteins | sample 5400101 | NCBI WGS metagenome assembly WNFV01 (sample SAMN13153361, study PRJNA577476) | soil metagenome | isolation source: 115 cm soil or saprolite under grassland replicate 1 | place: USA:California | collected 2016-06-15 | reverse complement strand
TCACGACCAGCGGCGACTGGAGCTGGAAGCCCCAGCCGATTCGCTCACCTCCCGCCCGAAGCGCGAGCAGCGTTCCCGCCACCGCGGCGAACGACCCGAGCACGCCCGCGCTGTAGGCGAAGCCGTGTCGCCGCATCACCCTCGCCGATCCCGTCGCGTGCTGGATCAGGCCGAGGGCCTTCACCGACAGCACAGGGAGCACGCAGGGCATCAGGTTGAGGAGAAGGCCGCCGGCCAGGGCGAGGGCCATTGCCCGCAGCAGGGCCGCGCCTGATGTCGTGGCGGCGGGCGCGACCCGGAGCGCGAACGCCTGGCGTACGACGCCGCCGTCGAGCCGCTCGGCCAGTACGAGCACCCCGTCGATGGGCGCGGTCGTGGCCTCCGGGAGCTGCCCCCGCGCCACCTCGATCGTGATACCGCGGGCGTCGACCCGCACCTGTTGCGCCGCCGCGTGGTCGATGGCTCCCCAGCGAGCGGGATAGAACCACACCTCGGAGATGCGATCCGGGACGAGGCCGCGGGCGGCGACGGCAAAGGTGACCGTCTCGGGCGTTGCGGTGAAGGTGGCGGGCCACGGACTCGGCGACGGCACGGCCTGTCGCGCCCTCGCGATGAGCGGCGCCCCGGTCGGATGCAGGCCCGGCTCCCCAGCCACGACGGGCAAACTGAGCGAGACCGGTGCCTCCTCGGGGATGCATTCCTTCTCGCAGACCAGCCAGCTTGCCCGGCCGGACACGGTCACCCGTGTGCCCGGAACGACGGTGGCCGGCACCGTGAGCTGGATGGGGAGGACCACTTCGTTGGAGTAGCCGTAGCTCATGGCCGGTCCGAGGCGAATGCGCTCAGGATTCGGCCAGGAAATGTCGCTCGCGCTGAAGCCCGCGGGCAGCGTCCAGTCGATCTGAGGCGGCTCCCCCGAATCGCCCGGATTGCTCCAGTAGGTATGCCACCCCGGGGCGATCGACTGGCGGAGCCCGATCCAGAACGTCTTGCCCGGCGCGACCGCGTCCCGCTCGCTCACGAGCTCGACGGTGACCCTTGGATTGCCCGACCACGCCGCCGCCCCGTCCCTCACGGACGCCGCCAGGAGACAGATCGCGAGGAGAGCGATCGCCAGGAGGCTGTTCATGCGCCCCATTGTGCCCATCGCCGCCTCCGGATGCCACCGCTACCGTCAACCGGCCAGAAGCTCTTGCTCCATGGTCAAGAGGTCGCCGATCACCCCCTCCGACCTGCGGAGTACGCCATAGAGGCCCGCGTACACCATCGACGTGTCCTCACCTCGAGCGAATGCTACATCCACGGCTGCGTCCAGGCGCCGACACGCCTCCTCGTACTGGCGCCGCGGATTCCCTTCGGGCAGCGCGTCGTCGAGGGAGGCCGCGTACAGCAGCTCCGACCGCGCAACGTGGTGGAGGACACGGCGGAGCGGCCACCCCTCGTCGGGCGGCAGCCAATCGAGCTCTGCTTCGGATAGACCAACGGCGCGCTGGACGAGGAGGCGCGCCGCCTGATCGACGCGCCAGAGCCACCCATCGAGGTCGGCCTGGCTCAGGGGCAGCCGGTCATCCGGCAGGGTCACGGTCGACGGGACCCATCCGTCGGTCGGCGTCGGCACCACGCCGTCGTTCCGCCACGCGAGCCACTGGTCGATCTGGTTGAGGTGGTCCAGGGTGTGATCGAGCACGCGGCGAAGGGCTTTGCGCGGGGTATACGTGTACCGATGGACGCCCGCGGACGGAGTGAGAGGCGCCGGCCGGCTGTCGGTGAGGCGGGAGTAGAGCTCGTTGGTCATGACCGACGGGATCTCGCGCGTGGGATCGTGGGCGGTGAGCCGGCCAAGGTGGGCCCGGGCTCGGGCGTGGGCCGCCTCGAGGTGCCGCACAGGGTCCCGGAGCGCGGGAGCGAGCGTCCACGCGGCCACCATGCGAGCCCCCGTGGCCTGAGTGAGGATGGTCTCCGCCTCCCCGACCGCGGCGAGGACCCGGCGTCTCGATGCCTCGAGCGCGGCACGACTGTCTGTGATGTTCACGCGAACAGCTCCGCCCATCCGGCGACGCGCCGGCCGTGCCAGGTCGGCCCTTCGCGCACGAACGCCCATTCCGGATTCTTGGCGACGTCACGCAGGGCGGCACAGACGTCGTGGAAGGTCGGAACGTCGGCGTCCGCGCACTCGAAGTAGGTCACGAAATCGTAGCGGCCCGCGGGGGCGGGCTCCCTCTCGTGCTTGTACGTCCGGCGCATGAGGCAGGCGATGCCCGCCGCGGACGCGAGGGCGTGGCCCTCGTTCACCATCCGGCCGGCCTCGTAGCGCGGGAGGAAGTAGGTATGGCGCTCCATCCAGTCCTTCGCCCACCACGCCGCCGTCTTGCTCAGGGGAACGAGGAACGCGTTGGGCATGATCGAGCCGGCTTGCTGCAGGACCCGGTGCGCGTAGGCGAAGTTGTGCATGGCATTGCCCGTATAGGTCATCGGCTTGACCACTCCGCCGAGCACGCGAGTCTCGACGGCCGGGCCGAGGAGCCGCGTGACCTCGGCGCAGAACTCGGTGACCGGGGCCGCCGAGGCCGAGGCGACGTGCACCACGGCGTCCGCGCGGAGCAGCCCCTCGTCCGCGATGTCGGCGGGGGTGGCGCCGACCCTGCGCAGGAAGGCGATGGCGTCGGCCGGGTGGCCGTCCGTGGCCTCGAATTCGTTCCGCAGTCCCAGGCGCGCGGCCAGCGCAGGCACCGCGGCCGCGCTGAGGGAGCGGCGGGCGCCCTCCGGTACGCGCAAGCACGCGTAGGCCCCGTGGCGGAGAGGCTCCGTGGATCTGACGTCGTCGGCTCTCATGGCGTTCCTCCTTGGCCCTCACCATAGCCGCGCGTTCCTCATGTGTCCAATGCATAGCTCTTGTCATGCCCATCAGCTATGCTGATGGCCGCATGGAGCTCGATCACGTGGAGGCCTTCGTGGCGATCGTGCGGCGGGGCGGGTTCACCCGCGCGGCCGCCACCCTGCACCTGTCCCAGCCCGCCATCAGCCGTCGCGTCCACCTCCTCGAGCGGGAGCTGGGGGCGCCGCTGTTCGAGCGCATCCGCGGCGGGGCCGTCCTCACCGACGCCGGGCGCGCGTTTCTCCCGCACGCGGAGGCGTTGCTCGCCTCCATGCGTGACGGGATCGACGCGGTGGGCGCGCTGCGCGGCGCGGATCGCGGCGTGGTCACCCTGGCCGTGGTGGGCACCCTCGCGAGCACCTCGCTCACCGCGCGCCTCCGGCGCTTCCGCGACTCCTATCCGGCCATCGACCTGCGCGTGCGCACCGCCCTCAGCCGGGAGGTGAGCGAGCTGGTCCGGCGCGGCGACGCCACCCTCGGGCTCAGATACGACGTCGACCCCCATCCGGATCTCGTGTCTACGCCGGTGCACGACGAGCCGATGGTCCCCGTGTGCTCGGCCCACCATCGCCTCGCCCACGCTCGCCGGGTGGACGCCGCGGCGCTGGCGGGCGAGCGGTGGATCACCTTCCCTCTCCGCCCCGGTCCCGCGCGAGAGCCGTACGCCTCCGCGCTCGAGCGCGGCCTTGCCATCGTCGGCGTCAGCGCGTCCGAGATCATTCCCATCGACAGTCTCACCGCGCAGAAGCGCATGGTCGAGGCCGGGTTCGGCCTGGCCCTCCTTCAGGAGAGCAGCGTGAACGAGGAGCTTCGCGCGGGGACGCTCTGCGCGTTACGGATTCCCGCCATGCTCGTCACCATCCCCGTCGTGCTGATCCACCGCCGGCGCGCCTACCTGTCCGGTGCCGCGCAGGCGCTCATGGCCATCCTCGCCTCCTGGCCGGCGACGTCGCCGTCCGCGGGCCGACCAGCCCGCCGAACGCGCAGATCTGTCGCACCCGCTCCACGCCGACGCCCGGGGTCGCGGGCCCGCTGATCCCCAACCTGCCGTGGGCGGACTCCGGCCGAGCCCGACGCGCGACTTTGACCTTGACTGCCGGCGGCCCCTCGACGGAAAATCCGCGGCACGACTACTCATCAAGGGAGGTCCTCAATGCGCAGGTCGCGTCACGGCGTTGCACTTCTCCTCCTGGCGGGCGCTCTCGCGATGGCCGTCACCGCCCACGCCCAAGGCATCACGGACATGAAGAAGGGCGAGGGCGGCAGCGCCGTCCAGGGATCGGCCGGCCCCAGCGGGGCGCCGGGCGCCGCGTCCGACCTCGAGCGCTGCGACAAGCCCATGGGCGCCGTGGCCGTGGTGGAGCCGCAGGACTACGTGGGGCGGGCCCTCGCGCGCTATCAGCTCGGCTCTCCCGTGGGCCTCATTCGCCTCATGGTCCAGCAGTCGAACTGCTTCATCGTGGTCGAGCGCGGCATGGGCATGAAGAACATGATGCAGGAGCGCGCGCTCGACAAATCCGGCGAGCTTCGCCAGGACTCGAACATGGGCGGCGGCCAGATGGTGACGGCTGACTACATCCTCACCCCCGCCGTGGCCTTCTCCGAGAACAATGCGGGCGGCGTGGGGGGCGGGCTGGGCGGGCTCGGGGCCCTCTTCGGTCGCACTGGGGCCGTCGTCGGAGCGGTCGGGGGCAGCGTGGCCGGTGGCCTCAAGTTCAAGGAGGCCCAGACGAGCATGCTGCTCGCGGACGGCCGCTCGGGAGTCCAGGTGGCCGCGGCCGAAGGCAGCGCGGGCAAGGCCGACTTCAAGCTCGGTGGCTTGCTCGGCGGTGTGGGCAGCGGGGTCGCCGCCGGCGTGGGGCTGGGCGGTTACTCGAACACGAACGAGGGCAAGGTGATCGCGGCGAGCTTCGCCGACAACTACAACGGCATCGTGCGCGCCGTGCGCGCCAATCCGAGCCTCCAGCGCAACGTGGGCACGCTGTCCCAGGAAGCGGCGGCCGGCGGCCAAAAGAAGGTCGGCTCCGTCTTCAACGAGGGCGACGTGCTCCGGCCCAAGATCGGCAACGTGCGGGTCATGTCGAAGCCGACGGACGCGGGCCAGGTCGTCACCACCCTCGGCAAGGGGGAAGAGATGATCTTCCTCGGCAAGGAGGAGGATGGCTTCCTCCAGGTGGAGTCGGGCAAGGGCAGCGGCTGGGTGAAGAAGATCCTCCTCGCGCGCTGAGCGTCGGGACCTGGTCGAGGACCCAGGCGGAAGTGAAAGGTACGAGCGAACCCGTCCGCGTTCACCTGCGAGTTCCCGGCACGTCGCCGATGCCCGACCTCATGCGCCTCATCCAGGGCATCGAGGCGGCGGGCTTCGACGGCGCGGGCATACTCGACAGCCAGATGCTGAGCCGCGACACCTTCGTCGTGCTCGGCCAAGCGGCGACGCACACCTCCCGGCTGACGCTGTTCCCCGCCGTCACCAACCCGTTCACCCGTCACGCATCCGTGCTGGCCGGGGGTATCCAGACCGTCGAAGAGCTCGCGCCGGGGCGGGTGAAATTCATCATCGGGACGGGCTATACGTCGGCCAGCACCATCGGGAGATCGCCGGCGACGCTCGCGGAGATGCGCGAGTGCATCCGCACCGTGAAGGCACTGCTCTCCGGCAAAACCGTGGAGCTGAACGGCACGCGCGGACGCCTGGGCTACGCGTCGGGACGGGACATTCCCGTGCTCATGGCCGCCTCGGGAGCGAAGGCGATCGAGCTGGCGGGCGAGATCGCCGACGGCGTGCTCCTCCTCGTGGGATTCAACCGGGGCATCGTGGAGCGGGCCCTCGAGCACGTCGAGCGGGGCGCGCGGCGGGCCGGGCGCCGCCTCGAGGACCTCGAGATCATCTGGGCGGTCCGGACGGCGACCATGCCGACCTCGGCGGAGGCCCGTCGCGCGGCCCGCCCCACCGCCGTCCACTGGGGCGTCCTCCGCTGGGGCGGGTATTGGCTCGAGCCGGCCGGGGTCCGGCTTCCCAAGCTGGAGATTCCCGACGCGGTGAACAAGGTGTATCCGGATCTCTCCCACGCCCACGACTGGGAGGCGGCGATCGCCGCGACCTCGTTCGTCTCCGACTCGGTCGTGGCCGAGCTGTGCGACGCGCTGGGACTCATCGGAACGCCCGCCGACTGCGCCGGCCGAATCATCGAGATGACCCGGCTCGGGGTCCGGAATCTCTATCTCATGCCGCTCCTCACCTTCGCCCCACCCGACGCCGAGATGGCCGCCTTCCGCGACGTCGTGTTCCCCCGGCTGGCCGCCGCGGGTCTCCGGCCGCCGCGCTAGGACACTAAAAATGCGCACCGGCGCCGAGTATCGCGAGGCCCTGCGCGATGGGCGCAGGGTCTATGTCATGGGCGAAGGGCTGATCGAGGACGTCACCGTGCATCCGGCGACTCGAGCGATGGTCGACGAGTACGCCGCCTGGTATGACCGCCACTTCGACGCCGCGTGGCACGACATCGTCCTCACACCCCCCGACGCCGAGGGCACGCGCGCGCCGTGGGCCTACGCATTGCCAAAGAGCGCAGCCGACCTGCGCGCCATGGGACGGTGCTACTCCGCCACGACCTTCCCGAGCGCGGGCAACATGACGCACACGCCGGCCTACGGCAACCTCATCGCCCTCGGCATTCTCGACGCCGTCCAGCAACGCTACGTCTCGCGCGAGCAGATCGGCCATATCGCCCGGTACCGGAGCCTCATCGGCGCGACCGGCCGGTTCCTCACCTTCTCGGCAGGCGCCGCCACCATCGGCTATCGATTCCGGGAGGATCCGGCGGAGCGCCTCGCCCTCCGCATCGTGCGCGAGACGGACGCCGGCCTCGTGCTCCGCGGCAAGGTCGGTATGCATACGAGCCCCGCCTACGCGGAGGACGTCTACGTGGGCGCCCACTCGGGGGTGGACCGCGGCCCCCATCGCGCCACGTTCATCGTGCCCGTCAACGCGCCCGGCGTCACCATCGTGTGTCGCAAGATCGCCGCCCGCCATGCCAATCCGTTCCTCGCGCCGCTCAGCAGCCGGTTCGACGAGCTGGACGGCCAGATGTGGCTCGAGGACGTGCTCGTCCCCTGGGAGCGGACTTTCCTCGTGGATCCCTCTCCGGACGTGGTGGCCTCGTGGCTGTTCTGGCATCAGCTCTACTGCTGGCTCTCGAAAGCGGAGTTCACCCTCGGCCTCGCCCTCGCGTGCACCGACGCCATGGGATTGCGGGAGCACGACCCCACCATCGAGTACCTCGTCGATCTCATCGTCGACGTGCAGACGGTGCGCACCTGCCAGACGGCGGCCGAGCTCGATCCCGAGGTGACCGCCGAGGGTTACTGCATTCCGGGACGGAGTCACGTGGCGGCGGGAAGCATCGCGATGCAGAAGGCGCGACAGCGCATGGCGGAGATTCTTCGCATCCTGCCCGGCTCGTCGCTCGTGGTGGCGCCGTCGGACAAGGACCTGGCGGCGCCCGAGGTCGCGGGGGGGTTGGAGGAGTCGTTCAGCGGAGGTGGGTACACGGCCCTGCAACGCTCGGCGCTGCTCCAGATGGCCTCGGACCATGTCGCGTCCGCCCTCGACGGCCGAGAGTCCGCCTTCGAGCTCCATGCCAATGGCGGCATCCCCGCCTGGCGCGGGCGTCTGCGCCGCTACTTCAGCCGCTACAACGAGCTGGCCAACGCCGTCCTGCGCTCGCTCAGCCTGGACATGCCGCACGTCGACCTGGACAGCATTCGCGCCATCCCGCTCGCGCCGCGTCGGCCGACCACGCCGCCGTCCGGGGAGCGTAGATAGGATCAGCCGTTTCCGCGTCGCCCCGCCTGCGTCGCGGCCACCGCGAGAGCCACCACCACACCCAGCGCGCCCGCGGCAGCCAGCACGGGCGCCGCGGCGACCGGAAGGGCGGCGCTCAGGGACCGCGCGACGCCGGTCCCGAGCATGGTCGCGGTGAGGGTGAGGACGGCGAAGCCGGTCCAGCGAACGATCTGAGCGCGCCCGACCCCCGCTCCGACGCTGGCCGCGCGCATGCAGCGTCGAAGATCGGCGGACTGCAGCAGGCCGAGCTGGGCCAGGCCGAAGCCGGTGGCACCGAGGACACTCACCGGCGCGTCCGTCGCCCAGAGAGCGAGCGCATGGTTCGTGGTGAAGAGGCAGGCCGCGGTGACGATCGGCCACCGCCACGGCATGACCATGCCCACGACGATCAGGAGCACGCCGGCCAGTCCGATCACCGCCATCGGCTCGATGGGCGCCACGCGAAAGGTCAGGGCCAACAGCGCGAGAGCGAACGCGGGGACGGGGAGGTGCCTCATCGCGCGGGGACGGCCCGATGCCGGCGGCGATCGAGTCCCGCGATGGCGGCCTCCAGAGGATCCTCGGGATTCCACTCGATGACAGGCAGGCCGTGGCGGCGCAGCTCGTCGAGCCGGGCCCGGCGCTCGAGAGTCCAGAGGCGGCACGCGAGCTGGTCGATGGGCGAGGCGCCCAGGCTGGCGCGCATGAGCTCGACGGGTGACACGACGAGGACGAGCACGTCGAAGCCGCGCCCCACGAGATCGACCGCGGCTTGGTTGAAGCGCCGATCGAGGAGTGGGGTGAGGGCCACGATGAAGGCGTGGGGCGGGAGCACCCGCGGGGGCACGAGCTTGAGGTCCTTCGTCACGTAGGTGAAGACGACGTCGGCTCTCAGGAGAGAGTCGGCGATGCGCTCGTAGTGCGCGCGCCCGGACCCCGGCCTGACCCAATCGATCACGCCCCCGTAGACGATCAGGCCGACGCGATCCTTCCGGGCGAGATAGGCGGTGGCGAGCGAGGCGGCGGCGCGCACCGCCGCGTCGAGCGTGGTGACGGAGGCCGTACCCACCTCGGCCATCGTGTCGAGCATGAGCACCACGTCGGCGTTGCGCTCCCGGTGTTGCTGCGTCACGTAGAGGGTTCCCAGGCGGAGCGAGGCGCGCCAGTTCACCTGCCGGATGCGATCGCCCGGGGCGAACTGCCGGATGTCGCCCGGCTCGATGCCTTCCCCGAAGGCGCGGGACACGTAGTCTCCCACCGATGTCTGGGTGCGCAGGGGACGCGGCAGGCCGCGAAGGGGAGCGCTCCGGGGATGCACGCGCACCCGCTTGTGATCGACGTGACGCCGCTCCCGCCACCGAAGGCTCCACCGGTCTCGCACCCGGACGACGAGCCTCCCCAGGTCGTAGACGCCGCGCACGGGATAGCTGATCTGGTAGCTCCAGCTCGCCGTCTGGCCCGGCCGGAGCGTCATCACCGCGCGGTGGCTGCCGGAGGCGAGAAGGCAGCCCGCGGCCAGGGGCTCGTAGAGCTCCAGGAGCGCCACGGGCGTGCTCGCGGTGACCTCTACCGTCACCGTCACCGTATCGCCCTCGAACACCCGGTCGCCCGAGATCCGGTGCGTCACCGAATAGTCCGGGGCGGAGGGGCGCACGGCCAGCGTCGCCAGCACGAGGGCGAGCGGGAGGACCGCCACGAACAGATCGGGACGCGCGGTGAGCACGGCGAGCGAGAGCACCCACGCGGCCACCGTGAGCAGCGAGAGGGTGAGCGGCGTCACCCGCCACGTCATCGCGCGTCCGGGCCGGGAGCCGCCACCACCGTGAGCAGGTTTTCCACGACCTGCGTGGCCGACACCCGCGCCGCCCACAGCTCGGGCTTGAGGATGAGCCGGTGGGCGAGGGCCGGCACCGCCATGGCCTTCACGTCGTCGGGCAGCACGAAATCGCGGCGCCGCAGGGCGGCCAGAGCGCGCGCGAGCTTGAGGAGGGCGAGCGCCCCGCGGGGGGAGGCACCGAGAGCCAGCCGGTGGTCGGAACGCGTGGCGCGCACGAGGTCCACCACGTAGCGCTCGGTCACCTCGGCCACGTGCACGTCTTCCATGGCCGCCTGCATGGCCACGAGCTCGGCCCGTGACGTCACCGGCTCCGCGGTGACGGCGTCGTCACGGCGGAGCCGGCGCCGGGCGAGGATCTCCACCTCGTCCTCGAGATCGGGGTAGCCCACGGCCACCCGCATGAGAAAGCGGTCGAGCTGGGCCTCGGGCAGCGGATAGGTGCCCTCCAGCTCGATGGGGTTCTGGGTGGCGATCACGAGGAAAGGCGGCTCCAGGGGGAAGCGCTCGCCGTCGATGGTGACCTGCGCCTCCTGCATGGCCTCGAGCAAGGCGCTCTGCGTCTTGGGAGCGGCCCGGTTGATCTCGTCGGCGAGGAGGAAATGGGTGAAGATCGGCCCCTGCCGGAACTCGAAGCGGCCCTGGCGCTGGTCGAAGAGAAAGGTGCCCGTGATGTCGCTGGGCAGGAGGTCCGGCGTGAACTGTATTCGCTTGAAGCTGAGATCGAGGGTCTCGGCCAAGAGCCGGGCGATCAGTGTCTTCGCCAGCCCCGGATAGTCCTCGATCAGAATGTGCCCATTGGCCAGCACGCCGGCGAGGATCTGCTCCAGCACATGCGCTTTTCCCACGATGGTCTGACCGAGCGCGGCGAGAATGCTCTGACAGCGGTCGGCGACGGCGTCGATCTTCACGGGCGCTTCTCCGCGTCGGCGATCAGGGCCTCGAGCGCCTCGAGGGACGGTCCGCGCCGTCGGGTCCGCCTCCTCTCCCGCGGCCTTGGAAGGGTGTCGCCGGCCAGCTCGACGAGGCGGGGCCAGAGGATGGCATCGAAGTACTGCTGACTGCGGGGGCTGAAGACCAGATCGTCACGCAGCCGGCGAAAGGCTTCATCCCGCTCCGAGGCCGGCGGCGCGGGGCGCGGCACGTCGAGCACGGAGGGCGGCTGCTCTTCGATGGCGCGCCGGACGCTGCGAATCGCGCGGACGCTGCCGACGATCACCATGACCGTGCACACGAGCCGGACGATCAACGGGCGCCATGACGGGGACATGGCGAGATAGGCCACGAGGCCAGCCAGGACGAGGAGCGCGGCGGCAATGCCGTGCGCGAGCACACGGCGCGACCGTTCAGCGCGCGACGGCATCAGCCGGACGCTCCTCGATGGCGGTCTTGATCTCGTCCAGCGCGTCGAGAGCCTGCCCGCGCTCCCGGGAGCCCAGGGCTCGGTCGCTGAACCGCGCAAGCTCGAAGAGACCGGTGAGGGCGCCCGCGGCCGCTCGCGGCACGGGAAGCCGCTCCAGCGCCTCGCCCAGGAACTCCATGGGGGTCAGCCACGGCTTCCGCGCGAGCCCGGAGTCGGCGGCCACGCGCTCGAAGCGCGCGTAGCAGCGGATGATGGCACGGCGCGGGTCGGGCTCGGTACGGAGATCCTCGACGCTCTCCGCCACCACTTCGGCCAGCGGAGACGGCGGCGACTCGGGTTCCATCCCCGCCCACCACTCCGCGAGCCGGTCGCTGAGCGCCACCCACAGCGCGAGGGCGAGGGCGCCGAGTCCGGCCACGAGAGCGAGAGCACCGAATGTCCAGGTCACGAGGAGCGGAGCATCCGGAAGCTCCTCGGCGAGCAAAGAGGCGCTCCCCGAGGATGCGCCCTGGCCGAGCATCATGGCCACGAAGGGCAAACCCCGGCTCCACAGCACATAGGCGAGAAGGACGAAGTACGCGAGGGTCGCCACTTGTGTCACCGCCCGCAGCCATGCCGGGACGCGGGGCGGCTCCGGGGCGAGCGCCGCCTCGCCCTCCTCGGGCTGTCGAGTCCGCATGCGGCGTACGAGGTCCACCAGGAACACCAGGGCGGCGAGGGTGAAGAGGGCGACGATGGTCCGTGTCAGCCCTTCGGCCAGGCGAACGGCTCCCGTCAGGTCGTCGGTGCCGAGCACCCCGGGGTCGGACATGCGCACGAGCGCGGCCAGCCCCATGACGAGGCTCGCGGCAAGGAGCGACCAGGTGAGGGTCGGGATCACGACCGACACGATGACGTGCCCGCTCGCGGAGCGCAAGTCCCGCGGTTCGCCACGTCTTCTCTCTGGTCCTGCGCGGACCCGACGGAAAGGTGGTCTGGAAGGCCCCCTGGCCGTCCCGGACCGGTGTATGCTGCCGTCGTGAAATCGGCCTCCCGGAGCGTGAGCACGTGAAGCGCGTCCTCACCAATGCGACGGTGATCGACTGCGTCGACCCGCGGCCGGTTCAGGGGGCCAGCGTCACCATCGAGAACGGGCGCATCGTGGAGGTGCTCGACGCGAGCCGGTCGCCCGACACCCGCCAGGCCGAGGTGATCGATCTGGGCGGCGCCTATCTCCTCCCCGGACTGTGGGACGTCCACATCCACCCGGACTACCTGGCCTCCACCGGCGCGTCGATCGCGGAGCAGACGGCGATCTTCGGCCACCGGATGATGGAGGCGCTGACGGAGAGCGGGGTGATCGGGCTCCGGTGCGCGGGGTCCGCGCACTTCATGGATGTGGCGTGGAAGCGCGCCTTCGACACCGGCCAGTGCGTCGGCCCGCGGCTCTTCGCTTCGGGGCACTTCCTGACCACCACGGGCGGTCACTTCCTCACCTCCGGCCACGCGCGGGAATGCGATGGACCCTACGGCTTCGTGCGGGCCATCCGCGAGCAGATCAAGAACGGCGTCGATCACATCAAGCTCAACCTCACCGGGGGCATCATGGGCCCGGGGCGGGATCGTCACTGGCAGTCGTTCCTCCTCGACGACGAGCTCGAGGCCGCCTTCGCGATCTGCCGCAAGCGAGGCTTCCCGGTCATGGCGCATGCCGCGAGCCCCGAGGCGGTGCAGGCGGCCGCGCGCCTCGGCGCCCACAGTGTCGAGCACGGCTACATCATGGACGCGGCGAGCGTGGAGAGCCTGCGCGCGAACGAGACCTGGTACGTTCCCACCCTCGCCATTTCGCACCTCACCCCCGATCAGGCCTCCGACGCGTGGGAGAAGCGCTGGGTAGAAGAACGCAACCTCGCCCCCGACCTGTGCCATCGCGCCGACCTCGCGGCGGGCACGCATCGCGCGTGCTTTCGGCAGGCGCGCGCCGCCGGCGTCAAGATGGCCCTCGGCTCGGACATCCGCCCGCTCAAAGAGGCCGCCCTCCTCGAGCTGGGACTCTGGGTGAAAGCGGGCGCCACGCCGTGGCAGGCTCTCCTCGCCGCCACCCGGCATGCCGCGGAGCTGTGCGGCGTGGGCCAGGATCTCGGCACCATCGAGCCCGGCAAGCTCGCGGACCTGATCGTGGTGGCCGCCGATCCCCTCGACGACATCACGAACCTGCGCCGGCTCCTCCTCGTCCTCAAGGAAGGGCGGATCGTCTCGGACAAGCGCAGCGGCGCGAGAAGGCCCTGAGCCGCCCGGTCTATCCGCGCCTTCGCGGTGGGCGTGGACGCGGGCCGAGCGCGCGTATCACCTCGGCGGCGATGAGCTTGCCCCGGAGCCGCATGATCCTGTTCGCCGTGTCCGCCTTCGCCACCGCCGGCCAGCCGAAATAGCCGCGCGTCTTGCCGTCGATCTCGCGGAAGCGGCGGGCGCCCGCGCGGAGCCGCCCACGAAAGTCCACCCAGGCGGGCGGCAGCGTCCGCATCACGGAGCGACGGACCAGCTCGGGTCGCGTGGCCAGCACCATCGCCGTCTCGAGCTCGCCGGAATGCCATTCCGATTCCGGGCGGGGGCTTCGGAGTAGCCGGAGCACCTTCGGATTCACCATGGCGGCATTGGCGTCGGGGTCGGGAGCGAAGCCGGCGAAGACCACCCGAAGCTTCTTCCCCCGCACGAGGGCGCGCCTGGCCGCGTCCATGGCGGCCAGGTGATCGGGATCCGCCTGATAGTTGACGAGCACGAAGCTCCGAAACCCGTGGCGGGCCAGCGCGCGGACCACCTCCACGATGAGCCGCGTCACCAGCGCCCGGGAGAGCGACACGGTGCCCGGCCATTCGGCGGCCAGCGTGCTCACCCCGTACGGAAGCGACGGGGCGAGCACGGGGGTGAGGCCCGCGCGCTCGAGACGCGGGGCGATGCGCCGCGCGAGCTCCTCGGCGCCGAGCCAGTCCACGAGGAGCGGCAGGTGCGGGCCGTGCTCCTCCACCGCACCGAGGGGAAGAAGAATGACGCAGCGGGCGTTTCGCGCGAGCCGTGCCGCGTCCAGATGGGTGCACTCACCGAGCTTGAGCATGCCGCCTCCTTGGGGCGGCCCGTCTATCGAGGGCGCCGCCCGCGGATTATATGCCGCGCGGACTCCGGCGTGCTGCTTGCGGGCCGAGGAAAAGTCGCCATAATGCCATTCGTCACACCCATCCATTCGATCGGGGGCCCGAGATGAGCGAGCGCGCGGGAATGACTCTGGAGCTGGCCCACACCATGATGAGCGAGGCGGAGGCATTGCGCTTCCTCGAGGGGCAGCGGATCTCCCTCGGCGGCCGCACCATGGATCCCAAGGCGCAGATCGTCGGCGAATTCATCAAGTCCATCCGCGTGCCGGGATATTTTCCGCCGATGGCCGAGCTCCGTGAGCAGCTCCGTACCATGGTGACGCTCATGGACGAGCCGGCGCCGCCCCTGCCCCGCGTCGAGAACATCAGCATCCCGGGCCCGTCGGGGCCGATTCCTGCCCGCGTCTACGATCCCGTCGGCACGGCAGGCTCCCCGTTGCCCGCCGTGGCCTATTTCCACGGCGGCGGCTGGGTGCAGGGCGATCTCGAATCCCATCACGGGCTGTGCGCGCGCCTGGCCCGGCATGCGGGCGCGCTCGTGGTCGCGGTGGACTATCGCCTGGCCCCCGAGCACAAGTTCCCCGCCGCGGTGGAGGATAGCCTCGCCGCCTATCGCTTCCTGCGCTCTCGCGGCCGCGAGATCGGTGCCGACCCGGGGCGCGTGGGGGTGGCCGGAGATTCGGCCGGGGGAAACCTCTCGGCGGTGGTCTCACAGGTCGCCGCGCGCTCGGAGCTGCCCGTGCCGACCTGCCAGGTGCTGATCTATCCCGCGGTCGACTTCTTCTTCGAGACGGCGTCCCATCGCGAGCTCGAACAGGGCCACGTCATCCCGCGCGATCGCATCGTCTGGTACGCCGAGCAATACCTGCGGGGAGAGGCGGACCGAACGGATCCTCGCGCGGCGCCGGGGCGGACGGCGGACCTCGCCGGACAGCCGCCCGCCCTCGTGATCACCGCGGGCTTCGATCCGCTGCGCGACGAAGGACGTGACTACGCGGACCGGTTGCGCGAGGCGGGAGTCGACGTCGTGTATCACGAATATCCCGGCCAGATCCACGCCTTCATCTCGTTGACCAAGGTGATTCCGCAGGGCCTGGCGTGCACGCGGGAAGTCGCCGACTACTTGCGGAGGCGCCTGGAGACGGCGTAGCGCGCACGGCAGGCCAGGAGTGCCCCGGTGGCTCCCCACACCTTCAGGATCGCCACGTCATTGAAGATCGGGGAGCATCGGCGGTATCGCGTGGCCGAGTGGTGACCGTCGGCGACATCTTCGAGATGAGGCGCGCTGCGGGCACAACGAGCACTACGGCCCCGAGGGCACCACCGATCTGGTCGGCCGCAAGAGCTGACGGCCTCCGCGGCTATCCGGGGGAGCCGAGATGCTCCGGCGCGCGAGGACGTCGGCTGGCCTTCTGGTACAAGAGCCCGACGAGGAGCAGCACCACGCCAAGGACCAGGAAGGACAGCATGCGGTACAGGGTCTTCACCGAGGCGAGATCCACGATGAAGACCTTGACGATCACGAGAGCGAAGAGGCCGAGCGCCGCGTAGCGCAGCGCCGTCGAGCGGCGAAGGAAGCCCCAGGCGAGGGTGACGGCGGCGTAGAGCGTCCACAGCACCGACAGCCCTACCTGCGCTCTCCAGCGAATCTCCGCGGCCAGGCCTGACCGGCCGCCGCCCCGCGCCTCGCGCAGCGGCAGATTCTGGGAGCGCGTCCACGCCTGGCTCAGCACGAAGAGCAGCACCACGCCCGCCGCGCCGGATACCCATCGCCCCACCTGCCCCGCATACCGCGAGGCGCTCGAGCCGGCGAGGCAGTTGCCCGCGATGGCGAGGGCGATGCACGCGAGCACGCGCATGAGCAGGTAGACATTGCCCAGCACCTCGGCGGCCGCCCGCGCCATGGTGTCGTCAGCGACGAGGGTGCGCGCGAGCACGGTGACTCCGGCCAGCGGCACGGCCACCGCGAAGGCGGGCGAGCCCACGAGCCGCGAGAGGAATCCGAGCGCGAGGAGCTGGACGATCAGCAGGCCGGCAGGCCAGAGCCCCGACGGCTCCCGCCACAGCAGCACGGAGAGCGTCAGCGAGGCGAGGACCCAGAGCGTGCTCCGCAGCCCCTCGCGACTCAGATTGCGCGTTTGCCCAGGCCTCAGTCTGAGGGCGAGCTGCCCCGCCAGCACGATGTCGGCCACGGTGAGGAGATGGGCGAGGAAGGTCGGGTTCCACACCGGCGTCCAGTAGGCGGAGCCCCATTTGTCGAGGGCCACCACGTGGAAGGCCGCGAGGAAGAGCGCGGCCGTGCCGCCCCAGGCCGCGACGGGCGTGGCGAGGCGGGGAGCGACGGAGATGAGCACGGCGCCCTCGACGGCCCAGGCCAGGGTGATCCACGGACCCTTGAGCGCCAGCGGTATGGCCAAGGTGAGAAAGACGTAGGCCAGGCTCATGAGCACGGCCGCCGTGGCCTCGTCGTCAGACACGCGCCGCCGATACAGTCCTGCGAGCGCGGTATAGAGGATGGCCAGCGCCACGGCGGCGGGCGCTTCGAGCACGGGGCGCCAGCCTTCGAGCGTCACGTACACTGCCCAGAAGTAGCCGGCGGCCGTTCCCGCCACCACGACGAGATCCACCTCCCGGCCTCGCGTGCCCTGACTCCACTCGCGGGCGAGCGGCGTCAGGAGGAAGAGCAGGAAGAGCAGCGAGAGCAGCACGAGCCGCGCGACAGGAAAGTCCGTCTCCGGCTGACGGGTGAGCACGGGGGCCAGGAGCAGTACGGTGCCTGCCCACGCGAGCCGGTTGAGACCGCGCCAGGTGCGGAAGCGGGCGATGGCGAGGACGAGCAGGTCGAGGACAACCAGATAACCGAGAAGCCTCCGCTCATTCGGCTCGACCGTGGCCAGGAGCACCGGGGTCAGGAGCCCGCCGAGAAGCGCCAGGACTGCGGTCACCTGGCGCTCGGTCACCACGGCCACGCCGGTGCCGAGCACGGTGACGATGAACATGAGCGCGAAGGCGGCGCCGACCTGGAGGAGGTTGTAGTAGGCGTAGCCCGCGAAGAGCGACAGGTAGCAGAGACCCAGACCCAGGCCCGAGAGCCCTTCCGACAGATACGGCACGTCGCGGCGACGGTGGAGCCCGAGGCCGGCCCCGAGCAGGATGACACCGGTGGCGAGGCCGAGGCCCAGGCGTGCGCGCGGGCCGATCAGGTCGTTCTCGATGGAGAGCTTCACGGCGAAGGACGCGGCGAAGAGGATGGCGACCACCCCGATCCACGTCGTCCAGCGTGCGCCGATCCGCTGCTCGAGATTGAGACCGACGGCGGGCGCCGTGGCGGCCATGGGCTCCGCAGGAGACGTGGGTGCCGCCGCCTCCACGGCGGCTCTCTGCACGGCGGCTTCCGTGACGCTCCATGCGGGAGAAAGCGCGGGCTCGGCTTCCGTGGCGGGGGGGGCGGCCACCGCCGGCGCAATCGGCTCGGGCGCCGGCGGGACATGAGGCTCGGGAGGAGCCACGGCGTCGGTGACGGCCGGTTGCCCGCCCGCCTGTTGCTCGCGCGTCTGCTGCTCGCCCGTCTGCTGCTCGCCCGTCTGCTGCTCGAGAGTCCAGACGCGGAAGAGGAGATCCCGAACGCGCTCTTCGAGGGAAGCGATGCGCTCCGCGGCCGTGGGTTGGCCCGGACGGGGTTTGCTGTCGCGTAGCACCTTGAGGGCTACGATCATGGCCGCGATCGATACGATGAAAATCAGAACGGACATACTGCGACGAGCCTAGCACGCAGAAATGACCCGGACGGCTCAAAAAGGCCCGGCGGCGAGCGCGCGGTACTCTCGCCGCCGCGTCTGGTCGAGACGGTCGCGAGCCGCGAGGACGCCGGCTGCCTGTGACCCGGTTCGTCGCGCGCGAAGCCATGGGCGCTTACGCCTCCTGCGGCGTCGCCCACCCTCGGGCTATAATCGGCCTTCCATGGACGCTCCCCTCGCCGGGATCCTCGTCGCCGACCTGACGCAGAATGTGGCCGGCCCCACCTGCACCCAGATCCTCGGGGACATGGGGGCGGAGGTGGTCAAGGTGGAGCGGCGGGGCCGGGGCGACGACGCCCGCGCCTGGGCGCCGCCCTACTGGGGCGAGGAAAGCGCCACCTTCATGAGCGTCAATCGGAGCAAGCGGAGCCTCGCCGTGGACATGAAGCATGCCGAGGGGCGCGCCGTGGTCGAGCGGCTCATCGCGCGGGCCGATGTCCTGGTCCAGTCGCTGCGCGCGGGCGCCATCGAGGAGCTGGGCCTCGGCTGGGCGCGGGCCCACGAGATCAATCCGCGGCTCGTCTACTGCTCGGTCACCGCCTTCGGCACGGAGGGGCCGCTCAGCGATCGCCCCGGCTACGACCCCCTGATGCAGGCCCTCGGCGGCATCATGTCCGTCAACGGCCATCCCGGGCAGCCGCCGGCTCGCGTGCCGGTGTCGATCGTGGACATGGGCACGGGCATGTGGGCGGCCATCGCCATCCTCGGCGCGCTCCGCGAGCGCGACCGCACCGGGCGCGGCGTCAACGTGACCACCGCGCTCTATGAGACGGCGCTCGCCTGGGGCGTCTTCCAGATGAGCCAGTTCCTGGGCACCGGTGAAGTCCCGCTCCCCCAGGGCTCGGGCACGGCGATGATCTGTCCGTACGAGGCCTTCCCCACGCGGGATGCGTGGGTCATGATCGCCGCAGGCTCCGACGCGCTCTTCGCCAAGGCCTGCGAGGCGCTCGGCGTTCCCGGCATGCCGCGCGATCCGCGCTTCAAAGACAATCCGGCCCGCGTCGCCCACCGCGCGGAGGTCTTCGAATCGCTCTCCGTGGTCACGGGGGCGTTCGCGAGCGCGGAGGTGCTCGATCGTCTCCAGCGGGCGGGCGTACCCTGCGCGCCCATTCTCACCCTCGACAAGGTCGCCGCCGCGCCACAGACCGTGGCCAGCGGCATGCTCGTGGCCGCCAAGCATCCGCGCATACCCGACTACCGCGCGGTGGGCCTGCCCATTCGCTGGGACGGCGAGCGGCCCGGGATCTCGCGGGTGCCGCCGCTTCTCGGCGAGCACACCACCGAGGTGCTGACCGAGCTGGGCTATGACCAGGCCGCCATCAAGGAGCTCGCCGCCCGTGACGTCATCCAGCTATAAGACGCTCAACGTCACCGCGGGGCCGGACGGTCACGTGGTCACCGTGGAGCTCAACCGGCCGGACGCGCTCAATGCCATGAACACGGCCATGGGCGAAGACCTTCTCCGCTGCTTCGATGCCTTGCCGTGGGACAAGGCGGCGCGCGCGGTCGTGGTCACCGGATCGGGCACCAAGGCCTTCTGCGTCGGCGGCGACCTCAAGGAGCGCCAGGGCATGACGGACGAGGTATGGCGCGCGCAGCACGTGATCTTCGAGGCGGCCGCCGCGCGCGTCGTCCGCTGCCCCGTGCCCGTCATCGCGGCCGTGGAGGGCTTCGCCATGGGCGGCGGCTGCGAGCTGGCCGTGCTCTGCGACTTCATCGTGGCCTCGGAGACGGCGGTGTTCGCCGTGCCCGAAGTCACCTTGGGAATCTTCCCCGGCATCGGCGGCACGCAGCTCCTGCCGCGCATTCTGGGCGGGCCCCTCGCCAAGGAGATGATCTTCACGGGCCGGCGCGTGCCCGCGGCGGAGGCCAGGGCCCTCGGCCTCGTGAACCACCTCGTGCCCGCGGGCCAGGCGCGAGCCAAGGCCCTCGAGATCGCCGCGACCATCGCCGCCAACGGTCCCATCGCCGTCCGCCAAGCGAAGAAAGCCATCCACTGGGGCAGCGAGACGGACCTCGAAACGGGCATGGCGCTGGCCATCGAGGCCTACAATGTGACCGTCACCACCGAAGATCGTCTCGAGGGCGTGCGAGCCTTCAACGAAAAGCGCAAGCCACACTTCAAGGGGCGATAGCCTCAACTTCTCCTCTCCCCCACGGGGGGAGAGGTCGCAGTTCGAGCTGAGTCGCGAAGCGGCGAGGCGAGGGCTGAGATAGTGAGGGGGTGCAAAATGCACGACATGTCCTTCGCGCTGACCGATGATCAGAAGGCGCTCAAGGCGGCCGTCTACGAGCTCTGCAAGCAGTACTCGCCCGCCTACTGGCAGGAGCTGGACGCCAAGCGCGAGTACCCGGACGCCCTCGTCAATGATCTGACCAAGGCGGGCTACCTCGCCGTGCTCATCCCCCAGGAGTACGGCGGAGCGGGCCTGGGCATCATGGAAGGCGCGCTCATCCTCGAAGAGATCAACCGCTCGGGGGGCAACGCGGGCGCCTGCCACGCGCAGATGTACATCATGGGCACCGTGCTGCGGCACGGCTCCGAGCAGCAGAAGAACATGTACCTGCCGAAGATCGCCACGGGCGAGCTGCGTCTCCAGGCCTTCGGCGTCACCGAGCCCAATGCCGGCTCCGACACCACCAAGCTCCAGACCACGGCCCTGCGCAAGGGCGACCGATACGTGGTCAACGGCCAGAAGATGTTCATCTCCCGCGTGCTCCAGTCCGACCTCATGCTGCTCCTCGCCCGCACCACCCCGGTGGACCAGGTGCAGAAGAAGACGGACGGGCTCAGCGTGTTTCTCATCGACATCCGTCACCTCAAGGGCAAGGGGCTCGAGGTGCGGCCGCTCAAGATGATGATGAACCATTCGACCAACGCCCTCTTCTTCGACAACATGGAGATCCCCGCGGACAGCCTCATCGGCCACGAGGGCCAAGGCTTCTCCTACATCCTCGACGGCATGAACGCCGAGCGCATCCTCGTCGCTTCGGATTCGCTGGGCGACGCGCGGTGGTTCATCGAGAAGGCCGTGGCCTACGCGAGCCAGCGGGTCATCTTCGGCAGGCCCATCGGGGCCAACCAGGGGGTGCAGTTCCCCATCGCCAAGGCGCACATGGCCCTCGAGGCCGCGGATCTCATGCGCACCAAGGCGGCCAAGATGTTCGACGCGGGCATCCCCTGCGGTCCCGAGGCGAACATGGCCAAGTACCTCGCCTCCGAGGCGGCCATCGAAGCGGGCAATGCCTGCATCGACTGCCACGGCGGCTACGGCTTCGCGGAGGAGTACGACATCGAGCGCAAGTTCCGCGAGTCGCGTCTCTATCGCGCCGCCCCCATCAACAACAATCTCGTCATGGCCTACGTCGGGGAGCATGTCCTCGGCATGCCGCGCTCTTACTAGAGCGATGATAAGGGCCCATCTGCTTCGTTGCCGCCCTCGGCCGCACGCTCAACGTACAGGGAGTACGCCTCGCGTGCGGATCAACTCGGGTCTCGTCTCGCGACGGCCAAGGGCCGACGCTCAACTCGAACGGCGGGGCGGCGCCTCGCATCTGGACCCTTCTCATCGCTCTAGTCCCGCCTCATTTACTTCCTGCTCACGCGCGTGACGCTGCCTGAGGTCGACCGGCTGTCCGTCACCACGGTGGTGGACAACTTCATCGACAGCCTGCGCGCGGACGAGAAGGTGGCCACGCGCTTCACCCACGCCCAGGCGCGGCGCATGCCCACCCTGAAGGCCGAGCACGGCCTCGGGCACTGGGTCGAGGTGACGCGCGGCCGCGACACCCGCCGCCTCGCCTTCGACTTCGGCCTCACGGGGGAGAGCTACCTCCACAACTTCCTCGAGCTCGGGCTGGAGGCGGGAGAGATCGACGCGGTCGCCCTCTCCCACGGCCACATGGATCACTACGGGGGGCTGGCCGGGTTTCTCAAGACGTACCGCCGGCGCATGAAGAAGAGCCTGGCCTTCTACGGCGGCCGCGACCATTTCTTGCCCCGCTACAACGAGCGCGACAACACGCGGGTGTACATCGGCCGGCTCGACCGCGACGAGCTCGAGCGCTACGACCTCGACGTGCGCGTGGTCGAGACGCCCACCCTCCTGCCCGAAGGCGTGCTCCTGAGCGGCGAGATGCACGAGACGGAGGCCTTCGAGATCATACCGCCGTCCCTCAAGGTGGAGCGCGACGGCCAGATCGTCCAGGACAGCTTCATCGGGGAGCAGACCCTCATCGCCAACGTGAAAGACCGCGGGCTCGTGGTCGTGACCTCGTGCTCGCATCGCGGCATCGTCGGCATCTGCCGCCACGCCGTGGCCGCCTCCGGGGTGGCCAAGGTCCACGCGATCATCGGCGGCTTCCACCTCTCCGGTCTGGCCGGCGAGCGCATCACCCAGGTGGTGGACGCCTTCCGATCCCTCGGCGTGGACTACCTCATTCCCCAGCACTGCACGGGACTCGAGGCCGTGATCCAGATGGGCGTGCACCTGCCCACGGAGCTGGTGGTAAGCTCGGTCGGGAGCACGTTCACCTTCGGAGGCTGAGGAGACGCCATGCAATTGCCCAAGCGCGTGACGGTGTGCGAAGTGGGGACGCGGGATGGATTCCAGATCGAGCCGGGCTTCATCCCCACCGAGCAGAAGATCGAGGTGGTGAATCGGCTGTCGGCCACCGGGATGCCGCGCATCGAGGTGACGTCGTTCGTGTCGCCCAAGGCCATCCCTCAGCTCAAGGACGCGGAGGCGGTGATGGCAGGCATCACGCGCCGGCCCGGCACGACCTATTCGGCGCTCGTGCCCAACGACAAAGGCGCGGTGCGCGCGGTGGACGCGGGCGTGGACGACATCCACACCGTGGTCTCGGCGAGCGAGAGCCACAACCTCGCCAACGTCAACATGTCCATCGCCGAGTCCATGGTCAAGCTCAAGGCCACCGCGGAGGTCGCCCATCGCGGCGGCAAGCCCGTCTATGCCGGCATCTCCTGCTCCTTCGGCTGTCCGTTCGAGGGCGAGGTGCCCCTCGCCCAGCTGGAGTCCGTCGTCTCGCGACTGGCGGACCTCGGCGCCAAGGGCATCGGACTGGCCGACACCACGGGCATGGCCAATCCGGCGCAGGTCACCCGCATCCTCGAGCATCTGCTGCCGCGCTTTCCCGAGGTGGAGTGGACCCTCCACACCCACGACACGCGCGCCATGGCCATCCCGAATATCCTGGCCGCCATGGCCATGGGCGTGACCAACTTCGACGCCTCCATCGGCGGGCTGGGCGGCTGCCCCTTCGCTCCGGGCGCCTCGGGCAATGTCTGCACCGAGGATCTCGTGCACTGCCTGTGGGCCATGGGGGTGGAGACGGGGATCGACCTCGACGACTTGGTCGGCGTCTCCAAGCGGGTGCAGGAGATCGTCGGGCGGTCGCTCCCCGGTCAGATCGTCAAGGCGGGCAAGTGGAGCCGGCGTTATCCCCTGCCCGACGGCGTCCAGTCGCGCCTGGCCGCCCGTTGAGCATGACCAAGCGCGGAGACAAGATGCTCCGACTGATGGACCGCGCGGTGACGGAATGGCATATCCCCGTCATCGGCAAGGAGAAGGGCCACGTCATCAAGCGTCTCCTCGCCAAGCACGCGCCCACGCGGGGGATCGAGGTGGGCTCGCTCGTCGGCTATTCGGCCATTCTCATCGCGGGCCACATGCCGCGCGGGGGGAAGCTCACCTGCATCGAGAACAATCCCTACCTCGCCAAGTTCTGCCAGTCCAACGCCAATCACGCCGGCCTCGAGGGCCGCGTCAAGGTGGTGGTGGGCGATGCCCTCCGCGTGCTGCCCTTCCTGCGCGGGCCGGTGGACTTCATGCTGCTCGACGCCCGGAAGGAAGACTATCTCGACTATCTCAAGGCGGTGGAGGCGAGGCTGGTCACGGGGGCCCTCATCATCGCCGACAACACCGGCATCTACCGGCGCGACGTGAAGCCGTATCTCGCCCACGTGCGGGGCGGGGCGCCCTACACGAGCCGCGAGTACGATTTCGGATTCGACTGCATGGAAGTCTCGGTGTTCAAGGGCTAGCCGTGTTCGGAGAGCGTCACGACCCCGAGTTCCTCAAGCACCTCTTCGAGCAGACGGAGATCCTGCGCAAGCCCATCACCGGCATCATCGCGGGCTATCACGTGCTCCCCTACATCCTCGTGGGGCCTCAGGAAGAGCAGCCGCATCGCTCCGTGGAGATCCGCGGCAAGATCAAGGTCTCGCCGCGCCTCGTCCTCGCCCCCGGGCGGGCCGGACAAACCTACGGCGAGCTCTTCAAGGAGCACGAGGTGATGGACGAGACGCTGGTGGCGCGCGTCTTCTCCTTCATGTACGCCGCGCGCCATCAGGTCACCCTCGAGAGCGAAGACCTCAATATCCTGCGCTCGGACCGCAACCCCCAGGCGCAGATCGAGCGCGCCATGGACGAGCTGGCCCAGCGCGAGGTCATCAACACCGGCGTCATCCTCGCCCCCAACGTGCGCTTCTATCCCGTCTCCCTCGACCGCTTCATCTCCGAGATCCTCGACCAGGAATTCCGACCCTAGCCTCGCCCGCCGTCGTCGCCTAGATCTTTCGCGCCCGCCGCGGCCGACGGACCTCGGCGCGTCGCCGCTGAATCCTCTTCTTCTCCGCCACGAATTCCTGGAAGCGGTCGGCGGCTCCCTCGGCGGTGCTCCAGCGCTGGAGGGCCGCCATTTCCACGCGATTGCGGCCGGCGATCCATGCCGCCACGGTGAGGCTCTGGCGGTCTCCCCAGTGATAGAACGCGGCGAGCCGGTCCCGGCATGAATCGGTCGCGGACAGCATCCGGATGCGGCCGTGGGCGGTGGTCCGCATGACCGGGCGAATGCGGTGCTCGCCTCCGATGGCGAGCGGCCCGCGCGGAAACTCCACGTAGAAGCGGGCGCGCGGATGGACATAGCGGTCCCCGCGCCGGGCGAATCCGCTCACCGCCATGGCCGCGTCCATCAGGGCCTGGGTGGTTTCTCCGATGACCACGAAGTCGAGATCCCGGGAGTGGTACGCGCCGTCGCTGTAAAGGGAGGCGCACGCCCCGCCTGTGAGGACGGCCTGGATGCCGTGGACGCGCAGGCCGGCCGCCACTGCCGCGGCCACCGCGCCGAGGCTCGAGCGCTCGGACAGCGTCACAGGGGCTTGCCCGTGCGCCGCGGGCGGCGGCGCAGCGTCGCCACCTGGCTGCGCAGGGCCGCCTCCGGCTCGGCGAGACGGAAGAGAAACTGCCTGAGAGCGTCCCGGGCGAAGTACCGAGGGTCGAGCTGGAAGACACGGGTGTGTCCCACCGAGCGTCCGGCCACCAGGCCGTCGAGCTCCAGGCTCTGGAGAGCCTTCTGCACGCCGGACAGGGGCGCGCGGAGCACGCGCGCGAGCTCCCGCGCGTAGCTCTCTCCGAGGAGGGAGAGGGCGAGGAGCACCCGGGTGCGGGTGCCGCTGCCGAAGGGGCTGGAGCTCTTGATGACCATAGATAGAGGTCATACGACCACCATATATGGTCTTCTGTCAATCCGGCCTTCCCCGGCGTGGCCCCGGACACTTCGGGTACACTCGTCGCGATGCGCGGCTACCTCCTCTCTCGTCTCGGCCAGACCGCGCTCGTGGTGTTCCTGTCGCTGACCGTGGTGTTCTTCCTCGTGCGGCTGGCCGGGGATCCCGTCCTGCTCTTTCTGCCCATGGACATCCAGGCCAAGGACATCAACGAGACGCGGCAGCGCTTGGGCTTCAACGATCCCCTCGCCGTCCAGTACTCGCGCTTCGTGACGAGCGCGGCGCGCGGCGACTTCGGCGAATCCCTCCGCTACCGGCGCGACGCGCTCCGCCTCGTCCTGGAGCGGCTGCCCGCCACCCTGAAGCTCGGAGCGACCGCCCTCCTCCTCACCTTCCTCGTGGCCATTCCGGTCGGCGTGCTCTCGGCCACGCGCCGCGGCACCCTCTTCGACTACCTCGGCATGGGCGCGGCCGTGCTCGGCCAGGCCATTCCGGGCTTCTGGCTCGGGCTCATGCTGATCTATTTCTTCTCCGTGCGCCTGCACTGGCTCCCCACGGGCGGCATGGACGGCCCCGCCAACTTCGTCATGCCCTGCGTGGTCCTCGCCTCCTTCTACGCCGCGCGCATCGCGCGCCTCACCCGGTCGTCCGTCCTCGATACGCTCAACGAGGAGTTCGTGCTCACCGCCCGCGCCAAGGGGCTCGCGGAATGGATCGTGATCGGCAAGCACACCCTCAAGAACTCGGCCATTCCCATCGTCACCTTGGCCGGCCTCGAGACAGGGCAGCTCCTGGGGGGCGCCGTCATCACCGAGACCATCTTCGCGTGGCCCGGGCTCGGACGGCTCACCGTCCAGGCGCTCCTGAACCGCGACTTTCCCGTGGTGCTCGCCGCCGTCTTCGTGATCTCCGTGACCTACACGCTCATCAACCTCGTCGTCGATCTCCTCTACGGCTGGCTCGATCCGCGCACCCGTCGCGAGGCGCCGGCATGAGGGTGGCCGCGCTCAAGCGCAACGGGCTCGGAGCTCTCGGGCTCGCCTTGGCGGGGCTGGCCGTGCTCGCCGCCCTCGCCGCCCCCGTGCTCGCCCCCCACGATCCCGTGAAAGGCGACTTCTCCCAGGGCCTCAAGCCGCCAGGCACGCCGGGGCATCCACTCGGGACGGACCAACTCGGGCGCGACACCCTCTCGCGCGTGCTCTATGGCGCCCGGGTCGCGCTCTTCATCGGCCTCTGCACCGTCCTCCTCACCGCCGTCGTGGGCGGACTCCTCGGTCTCCTCGCCGGCTTCTTCGGCGGCTGGCCCGGCCAGGCCCTCATGCGCCTGTGCGACGTGCAGCTCTCCTTCCCTTTCATCCTCCTCGCCCTGACCATCAACGCCATCGTGGGGCTGGGGCTGCGCAACATCATCGTCAGTCTGGCCGCGGCGGGATGGGTCGTCTATGCTCGGGTGGTGCGCGGCGAGGTCCTCTCCGTGAAGCAGCGCGACTACGTGCAGGCCGCGGCCGCCCTCGGCACGGGACGCGCGCGCATCCTCTTCCGCCACGTCCTCCCGAACGTGGCGCCCTCCATCATCATCGTGGCGAGCCTGCAGTTCTCGCAGTTCATCGTGGCGGAGGCGGCCATCTCCTTCCTCGGCTTCGGGGTCCAGCCCCCCACCCCGGCCTGGGGCAGCATGCTGTCGGAGAGCCGCGACTTCCTCTACGTGGCGTGGTGGCTCGCCGCCTTCCCGGGGGCGGCCCTCGCCCTCACCGCCCTCGGGGTGAACCTGGTCGGGGACTGGCTGCGCGACGTCCTCGATCCGAAGTTCCGCGTCTAGACCATGGCCGACGCCGCCACCATCCGTCCCGCGAGGTCCGACGAGGTCGAGCAGGTTCTCGCCCTGTGGCGAGAGGCGGAGGCGACTCCGAGCGCCACCGACGACCGCGAGGAGGTCCTCAAGCTCCTCGCCGAGCCCGCCGCCGTCCTCCTCGTGGCGGAGGCCGACGGCCGTCTCGTGGGCACAGTCATTGGCGGATGGGACGGCTGGCGGGGTAATATCTATCGCTTGGCGGTGGCGCCCGGTTACCGGCGACGGGGCCTGGCCCGACTGCTGGTCGCGGAGGCCGATCGCTCCCTGCATCGAATGGGTGCCAAGCGGATCACCGCCCTCGTCGAGGGCGACCACCCATGGGCCACGGACTTCTGGGATTCGCTCGCGGACTCGGGGTACCGGCACGACGAGCGCATGCGCCGATACGTCAAGACACTCTAAGGAACGAGGAGGAAGGTTTGATGCGATTGCTGAAATCTCTCATGGCGCTCGCGATGCTCCTGGCCGTGGCGCTTCCCGCCGCCGCCCAGGATCGCATGAAGGCGGAGGAAGTGGTGGTCGCCTTCGCCGCCGAGCCGCGGACGCTGCTCCCGAACACCATCGTGGACTGGACGACCAACAACATGGTCGAGCACATGTACGACCGCTTGGTGGACAGGGACCCCAAGACCTACAAGCCCATTCCCATGCTCGCCACCTCCTGGAAGGTGGTGGACAGCACCACGTGGGAGTTCGCCCTGCGCACGGGCGTGAAGTTCCACAACGGCGAGCCCTTCGACGCCCAGAGCGTCAAGGCGTCCCTCGACTACCTCAAGGACCCTGCCAACAAGACGCACTACGCGGCGCGCTGGACTCTGGTCAAAGAGGTCCAGATCGTCGACCCTCACACGGTGCGCTTCGTCACGGAGAAGCCCTGGCCGGGGCTGATCGATCGCATCTCCCTCGGCGACATGCTGATGATGCCGCCCAAGGCGCTCAAGGAGCAGGGCGTTCCCGCTCTGCTCGCCAAGCCGGTGGGCACCGGGCCCTTCAAGTTCGGGGAGTGGGTGCGCGACGAGAAGCTCGTGGTCGTGCGCAACGACGACTACTGGAAGGGCAAGGCGCTCCTCAAGAAGGTGACGTTCCGCTTCATCCCGGAGTTCAGCGCGCGGCTTGCCGCGCTCATGGCCGGGGAGATCGACATCATGAAGGACGTGCCGCCCCACGCCGTGGATCTCGTGGACCGGAGCGGCAAGGCCACCGTGCGCTCGACCGTCTCCTCGCGCATCAACTACCTGGCCCTCGTCAATCTCAACCCGGGGCCCATGCAGGACATCCGGGTGCGCCAGGCCATCAGCCACGCCATCAACGTGGACGAGCTGATCCAGCAGGTGCTGCGGGGCCGGGCGACCAAGATGTGCGGTCCCCTCTCGCCCATCAACGTGGACTTCTCGCCCAAGGTCCTGTGTCTCAAGTACGACGTCAAGCACGCCCAGACCCTCTTGAAGGCCGCCAATATCGATCCGGGCCGTCTCACCCTGACCCTCGACACGCCCTCGGGCCGCTATCCGCTCGACAAGGACATCTCGCAGGCCATCGCCTCCCAGCTCGGCCGCATCGGCATCACGGTGAACGTGGTGGTCAACGAGTGGGGCACCCACCTCGACAAGATCAAGAATCGCAAGACGGGTGACATGTTCTTCCTCGGCTGGGGCCCCGCCCTCGACGCCCAGAACACGATCGAGCAGCTCTTCCAGGGCTCCATGACCTATTCCTCCTACGGGGGCAACAAGCCGCTCGAGGACAAGATCGCCACCGCCATCACCATCGTGGACCCGAAGAAGCGGCTGGAGGCGTGGGCGGAGATCCAGCAGATGGTGGCCAACGAGGTGCCGTGGGTCTTTCTCTGGCAGCAGCACGACCTCTATGGCGTGGCCAACTGGATCGACTGGCAGCCCCGCGCCGACGAAAAGGTGTGGATGTACGAAGCGAAGATCACCAAGCGGTGAGGAGGCGCGCGTGGCCCTCATCGTCCTGACCAACGCGTTCCTGATCGACGGGACGGGCAAGGAGCCCGTCGACGGCGCGGCGGTGGTGGTGGAAGGCGAGCGCATCAAGGACGTCATCCGCTCGGGCAAGGTCGGCCCCCTGCGGGGCAAGGTCGATACCCTCGACCTCCGGGGCCGCACCCTCATGCCCGGTCTCACCGACGCCCACGTGCACGTGTGCGCGGTGGAGGGCAACACCGCCGAGCAACACCGCCACAATCCGCCCAGCCTCATCGCGGCCAAGACGCTCCGGCGCATCGAGCAGGCGCTTCTGCAGGGATTCACCACGGTGCGGGACGCGGGGGGCGCCGACTACGGCTTCCGCGAGGCCGTCTCCTCCGGCCTGTACCCGGGGCCGCGCATGCTCGTCTCCGGACGCGCGCTCTCGCAGACGGGAGGACATGGCGACAAGCGGCGGCGCGCCGAGCTGATCGACCCCGTCGACTGCTGCCTGGGCATGGTCGGCGTCATCGCGGACGGTCCCGACGAAGTGCGCAAGGCGACCCGCGAGCAGCTCCGACGCGACGCGGACCAGATCAAGATCATGGCCTCGGGCGGAGCCATGTCGCCCTCCGACGAGCTCGACACCACCCAGTACACCGTGGAAGAGATGCGGGCGGCCGTCGAGGAGGCGCGCGCGGTGGGGAAATACGTGCTCGCCCACGCCTACTCGGGCTCCGCGGTGCACGCGGCCGTCCAGGCCGGCGTGCGCTGCATCGAGCACGGGAACCTGATCGGCACCGCGGGAGCCAAGGAGATCAAGAAGGCCGGGGCCTATCTCGTGCCGACCATGGTCACCTACGAGGCGATCTGGCGCGAGGGCAAGAGCTACGGCATCACCGAGCACCAGCTGCAGAAGATCAACATGGCCCGCGAGCTCTCCGTGGAGGGCCTGACCCACGCCTATCGCGCGGGGTGCAAGATCGGCTCGGGCTCCGATCTCCTCGGCGACATGCAATCGCTGCGCGCGGTGGAGCTCGAGCTGAAGGGCCAGGTGATGAAGCCGATGGAGGTCCTGCTCTCGGCCACCCGGGTGAACGCCGAGATCTTCCGCATGGAGGACCAGATCGGCTCCGTGGAGCCGGGCAAGCTCGCCGACCTCATCGCCGTGAAGGGCAATCCGCTCAAAGACCTCCGCGTCTTCCAGGACCAGGACAATCTGCATCTGATCATGAAGGGCGGACACGCGTACAAGCGGACCGTGTGACCGCCGCCCTCGCCCTGCTCCTCGCCATCGTGATCTGGGCGTCGAACTCCATCATGGTCAAGGTGGTCCTCCGCGAGATCACCCCCCTCACCCTCACCTGGCTGCGCTTCCTCCTCGCCGCGCTCTTCTACGTGCCGTTCGCCGTGGCCACGTGGAGGGGCGCTCCCGGCTATTCCCGGCGCGAGTGGGTGCTCCTCGTCGGCGCGGGCATCGCGCTGGTGCCCGTGTTCAGCCTCACCCTCTACTGGGCGCTCACGTACACCTCGGTCGTCAACACCGCCCTCGTGCGCATGACGGAGCCCGTGTGGGTGTTGCTGCTGGGAGCGATGTTCCTCGGCGAGCAGGCCACGGGCCGCCAGATGGCCGGCCTCGCCCTCGCCCTCGTGGGCACGGCCGCGCTCGTGCTGCTCGGAAGGCAGCCGTCGGTGAGCGGCGACCACCACATGCTCGGCATGGGCTTCATGGTCGCCAACTCGCTGGCCTGGGTCGGCTACATCCTCTGCGTCAAGGACCTCCTGCGCCGCCATCGCGTGACTCTGGTCACCGTCCACGCCGCGCTCGCCGGCTCCGCCGTCCTCTTCCTGGTCACTGGCCCGACCCAGGCGGGGGTGGTCGCGCGCGAGGCGATGGCCATGAGCCCGTTCGCCTGGGCGCTCGTCATTGGCATGGCGCTCGTGGTGACCATCGGGTCCAACCAGCTCTTTTCCTACGGTCTCCAGCGGACGACCGCGGGCGCCGCGGCGGCCTATTCGTATCTGACGCCTGTCCTCGCCGCCGTTCTCGCCTGGCTCATCCTGGGCGAGCCCATCACCACGGTGGTCGTGGTGTGCGGCCTGATGATCGCGATGGGCGTGTACCTGCTCAACCAGGCCTGATTCCGGTGCCCCAGCGTAGCGGCCACTGGCGGCGGCGCTTCAGATGGGCGTTCACCCCGACCTGCGCAGTGGTGTTCCTCTCGCAGAACAGCGGCAACGATGCTTGCTGCCCGGCCGGGCTCACGATCCCGTGCTGATACTGACCTCTGCCAACGCCGGTATCACCTGCGGGCGAAGCCCGTCAGGTGCATGCCGAAGTTAGCCAACAGCACGGGAATCGTCCGGGCGCGGCTTCGCTTCGAGTACTGTTAACTCACTCTTGGTGGTTACCATGCGAGCAATCGCGTAGCCCGCCTCGCCCAGGAGCCGCTCGTACTCCTCGTGCGTGCGGATCCGGCCGCCTTCAATGACAAGGAACCACAGATCGAGGCAGGCAATCAGTGGGTTAGACTCAGCGCGAGCCGGGAAGATCCGG